>Ga0224511_10001281_pt1 | contig 14787 bp, 5 predicted proteins | sample SF_May12_sed_USG_2_FD_169988 | JGI IMG/M metagenome (GOLD analysis project Ga0224511, IMG submission 169988) | Sediment microbial communities from San Francisco Bay, California, United States - SF_May12_sed_USGS_8_1 | ecosystem: Environmental > Aquatic > Marine > Sediment | place: USA...
CACCTGGTACAGCGTCCATGGCCTGCATGAAGACAACGTAGGCCACACCACCCGTGAGGACTGCGTCAGACTCTTCATCCTTCTCCCCTGATAGCTCCAGCACAGAACGACGCTTTCGCATCTTCTCTGCATACATCAACTCCAAGCGGTAATACTACAATGGTGCAGAAGCAGCTTTGAAAATCAAACATGCAACAGCAGATGTGAGAGACTAACGAAGTTGTAAACAAGAGCCGGTCGAACAGGGTAATGCTTCCCAAATAGGTATTGGACACAGAGAAGTAATTTGTCAAAAATGGTTTTAAATCCGACTTCAAAAAACGAAGTTATGGGCTGGATAAGATTTTGCTGCAAGGTCATGCTGTGACTTTGACCTTCAAGGTAGCAACCCCAAATAATGCGTACAACACATTGTTTCAATATGGTGGTCATTTTTATGAAATATTTTTAAAATCCGACTTCAAATAACGAAGTTATGGGCCGGACATGATTTTGCTGCAAGGTCATGCTGTGACCTTGACCTTCAAGGAAGCGACCCAAATGTTTTTGCGAGACACATTGTCTCAATATAGTTATCATTTCTGTGAAATAGTTTTAAAATCCGACTTCAAATAACAAAGTTTTGGGCCGGACATGATTTTGCTGCAAGGTCATGCTGTGACCTTGACCTTCAAGGTAGCCACCCAAATTTTCGCGTGACACATCTTCTCAATATGGTGATCATTTCTGTGAAATAGTTTTAAAATTTGACTTCAAATACCAAAATAATGGGCCGGACACGAATTCGGAATGTACAGATGGACGGACAAACTGACGGACGGACGGACAACCCGGCGACTATAATTTTATGCTCCCCCGAAAATTTTCGGAGAGCATAAAAAATATGAATGGGGTTGTTGTAAACTTTATAAAAAAAGATAATACTCCACCTAACTTTTACTTGGTATCTGAAAGTGTTAACAAATGAGTTTTGCATTTTCAATTTTTTAAAACTGCAAAACTAAATGTCATTTTTTTTAGTTGAAAAAAAAAGCAATTATTCCGTGTCTGTACCTCAATCCAGAGGTTACGAGCATCTGGGTTGAAGCGTAGCGCCCTCTGCAGCAATCCGCGGGCGCAGTCTGGGTTGCTGTTTTCCTCAAACTCCCACTTGGCAGCTGACAGCCACAGCTCTGGAGGAATAGCATGATGGATGTCACCGACAAAGAAAAATTGAATCTATTGCATGGAAAATTGAACATTTTTCAAAGAAACAAATTCAAAATGTAAAAAAAAATCTGCTTAAGTTGTTTTTGTTTCAAGTTCTGAGTATCCATGACATTGATGTAGAGCACAAGGACTGTTGTGTTGTCTTTTATTGCTTATTCACATGATCATAAATAAGGAATAATGACTTTTTAAACAAAACTGGAAAAAAAGGAGTTGCCATGTTATGACAATTGCCATGGTTCTTATGCAGCTAGCACGACTGGCAGTCATGTGAGTACGATGTTAACCATTATAATGTCTCTTATACGAGGGTTGATAAAAAATAAACCGGATTTTTGCTCTTAAATAAAAAGTTTTCTTTCCAACTATCAATTATTCACACCAATAGAAATCGCAATTTAAATGCAGAAAGTTGATCCAACGTTATATTGGAATATCACCTACTTCTATTCATAATCATGAATTGAAAAACCATGGTAACCGCGTCACGGCGCAACGCATCATTTTACTGTTACGTCAAATGTTTCAAGTTGTTTATCATTGTTTGCAATAAGTGTTTGCTCGTAAAAAATCTACGAAAACAGCGTGCCGTTATTCTATAACGTAATCACCAAATATAATGTCATTGCATAAACGCATATGGTAGCAATTGCATTTTTAGTATTGTACGTTGAATGCAACTTTCGTAAAAATTGCGTTAACGAAAAAACTTGAAATACGGGCAATAATTAAATTGTGCCAGCAACCAGGCGAAACTCCGTCTAAAACATTGGAAAAAATGCAGCTACGCACGGAAGCTTGCAGTAAGCCGAACAGTGGTTTTCTATAGGCACACTATTTTTAGAGAAGAAAACCCAAGCATAACTGACAAAGAAGGAGACAAATAAAAAAGAAAGTAACAACAACGTTAATGACGTCAGTGTCGAGTGCGCTGGAACATGAAAGGCGTTTAACGGTTAGGGCGTTGATGGCAACATTCAATGTAAGCGATGGGACCATGCAAACTATTCTTAGAAGGGAGTTAAAATAAGAAAGATAAGAAAAGTATTTTTTATTATTACACTTTTTTTCAATTATGCGATGTCTTGAATAATTGAAACTTATGATATAGACTATCTACATTCAAAACCTTGCAAAAAATTATATTTCATAATGAATCAATTACAAAGTTTAACAACATAATAACTGTTAAGTTCCTCTTATTTATCTTATTATTATTATTTTATATGCTTCTAAAACTGCAATGCAATTTTTAACACACTTAATTTCTAACACTAAGTGCACGTGCGCTGGGTACCGCGCCCTTTGAAAGACATGAAAATGGTCCGTTGCGTGCCAGATTTGCGAACTTTCATATGTAGAGTGAACTGAGAAGGGGATGACTTCCTCAGTCGCATCCTAACGACGCCTTCAATGCTGTATCGAGCACACAGGAGCGTAAGTGTTAAGTGAAATTCAGTGATTTTGAGACGCTGTAATAACCCGCAACGTCAACGACGTCGCCAGTGCCGTCTTACTGCGCGCCGTGACTCTAGACATACGCTAACATAAATCCCTCTATTTTCATTGTTTTTTGAGAACTGTTTTCTGCATTCTGTAGCGGAATGATTCCGGAAACTGTTATAAGTATTATTATTTATTCTTATTTAATAGTCTACTTGTTATCTAAACAATCCGGTTCATTTTTGATTAACCCTCGTATTATATTAGAGGTTATTACATAACCTCTAGATTCCCAAATGTAACACAAACCTAGTATGGTCTTCTACCACCCCTAGAATGTTGAAAGCCCCATATCTCAATGTGGAACAAGTAATTGCTTACCTGGTTTCTTGTTGTGCACCTGCAGCATCCTCGTGTACTGCTTGCTAACGAGGTCCTTGGCTTTCTACAACAGATGACGAAACGACATAGAAACAACAAAAGAAAACAAGTAAGTATCTGTTTACAATTCATATAAAAACAGAGAATACAGTACTTTTTGACATAGTTTTTTAATCATACAAAAAATCTAGGTAAAAATCTCCATCTTAGGTTGGCACACTGGAATTTACCAAGATGGTTACCATAGTTACATAAAATGGGCAGATGGTACCTACCAGTTGCTTAGCGAACGCCACGTATGTGAGCCACAGTTTCACGTCCTCCTGAAATGCAACATCACCCCATGATCACATGTCAAATACTCGTCATGTCATTGGAACAGGAAGAAATGTATAATATAAATCACTGGTCATCCACTTGATATTGTGAACAAAGGTAAAGGGTTGTAATGATCAACTTATTGAACTGATTAATTATTTTACTGTGCCATGGTAGGAAATCATCATAAAATGATCAATGAGATGTTATGTATCAAGATATAGATTCATTTTTTCAATGTTGTAAATAAAGAATTTAATAAATTAGTTAAACCATGATGTCTTCATATTCGTATAAAAATAAGAATCAACACTTACGGGAAAACGGTACAGCGCAAGCTGAAATAATCAGAAAAACACATTAACATCAACAGTTACATGTAAGATCAGTAAAACATAATATTGCACTTTAACAATAATTAAATTATGGAAGTATATTTACACACAAAAAACATTCAAAAGTTTGATAAAGCCTACCTTGTAAAGTCTGTGAATTCTCACAACAATGTTGTTGTCTATCTCTACCTTCTTGAAGGTGTAGCCTGTCCTCTGAAATAATCAGATAATTTCAAAATACTTCAAAATATGTTATTAGCCTTAAAATAACATGAAAGAAAATTGCACTTGTAGTAATTAGTATTCTAAAGCAACAAGAACAAAAACATAACATCTTCATGACAAAAGTAACATTCTAATATTTTTATAGCGTTGAAGAAAAATGGGGCAAAACTTGGTCAAAATGTAAATCAGAGTTATCACACTTGTTAGGTGTCCTAAGCTATGGATGTTTAATAAATGTATCATAATTGTTGTATCATTAATTCTATTTGATTCAATGCCAAATATCAAATATAACTCTAAACCAAAAACACCTACACCGACGAGGACTCTAACAAAAAGAGTGACTTGAATAGCTCTACATATTCTTCAAATAATCAAGCTAAAACTGCACAGAACATATTTTGTACCAAGCAGCTCCAAGAATTCAAATAGCAGTCTCAAGAAATGAATCTAGAATTACCTCTCTTCTTTTCCTGACTAAAGCCAATAGGTTGGTCTCATACTGAAATTAAAAAGTAAAAACAGTAAAATTGGCATGCAATGAATTAAAACTGTATTACAGTCAAACCTTGTTAATCTGGACACATTCGTTCTTGAGAAAATCTCCGGATAAATGAAATTTCCGTATTAATGAAACATGACTTATTTGCACTTAACGTTTTTGCTTAACAAGTAACATATGTATAGGTAACATGTATATGTGACAAACAACTACTAAAGATATCGAAATTGTGTTGTATTTTCTTTAAGTTATTATTATATATATTTGTTTTAATAAATACATTGTTTATTGTTTGTATTTTAGCTTTATTTCGCAAAGAAACATTTGAGTATCAAATGACCGTACTGCGGTCACGTCTACATCAGCAGTAATATAAAATAATGTGTGATCCCGGTTTGATTATTACTATTATTACAACAATTACATTATAAGAAAACTTAAAGACATTTATGTTCCAATTTTATAACTTTTCTTAACTTATTTCTTGTTTTTTAAGCATTTAAATAAACACAACAGAACACATTTCCGTTCATCGGTAAACTTGACAGTACATGTACAATTAAAGAGTGTTAATATCGCAGTTGGTAGTCAATATTTTATTTCTTATGTGCATAGGCTTGTCTACAACAAGGAAAGTTGATGATACTCTGGCCCTTACGCTTATCTATTTACATTAGGAATAGACTCGCCAATCAAGCATGGTCACACGACACAGTGTTTGTTTTTACTGCCAACTGGACAGTCAGTTGAAAGTCAAAGACACTCGAGCCATTGTCCGGATTAAACGGTCCGATCGTCATTGTAAAACATGGTTTGGTTTCCAAAACTACTGTCCGGTTCCGGAAACGCGGATTTCTGGTTTAAGGGTACAAACTTACGTTGCGGTTTTTAATTCCTGAGAAAATTTGTCGAGACTGTGGGGTTTCCGGATAAATGGGTTCCGGATAATTGAGGATTCACTGTACATAACAACCATATGATATGTATTCAAGTCAGAAAATTCATCAATAGCAAACAATCAAATAATAACTAAAGCTTTGTCACAGAATGTGACTGATAATAATCCTGCTGGAGCTTTGACATAAAACAAAAGGGCATACAACTCCATAAAGCTTACTGAGAGCTTGGTGGAAAACTATTGTAACTTCTAATATAAAATGAGGTAGTTACAATAGTTTTGCACCAAGCCCTCGATACATGTAAACGAATTATACGTCAAATTCCATTTCAATTGCATAATAAATGTTAAAGCAGTTAGCTTTAAAAACTTCTATGAAGATATGCAGTCAAAACAACAGCTAACCCACAGAGTGACTCCTACATAGCTATGTTTGCGAGGGTATAACAAAGGTGTGATAGAAATTCAAAGTAAGCTGTCTTTGCAAAAAAATGTCAGATGTATAAACACCATTCATATGAACATAGTTAGCATAACTAAAACACTTTAGGAGTGAAGAGTATCCTAATTACCTGAATATAGTGAAGGAAGTCTTCCTTCTTCTTCTGTTTTCTACGTAACTTATATTCGTAGACTTTTCGTTTTGTCAGTATTTGGCTGAAAAAAAATATACACATGTATGTATAATAAAAATATTATGTTCTTCCAAATTATTATTTCACCAATGATTTTTTTAACATTACCGACTTATTAGCATTTAAAAGTATTCATCTATACTTAAGTAATGTTTCAATCACTTGGCAATAACCGTATCGAGTAAACACTTGAAATGATGTTCGATGGTCCGACAAAGCACGTTACGTCAAACGAGGCATGTGCCCGTGGCCAGCAATACACAAATGATTCAGTCTTTTGATTGGTCAAAATGATGTTGTGCCTTAAATTTTTTTTACCAAACATCATTTCAGATGGTGTGACAAACAGGTTGTTGATACGTCAATTTGTTTGAATCCGACAATTATTCCATTGTCTTCAGAAAGTGCTTTATTGTTATTTTTTATTTAAAATATCTGCTGTAAATCAAAACAAAGCTTGTGACTGCTAAATACTGGAAACTAGCCTTTGTGTCTGGCGATAACTTTCAAAGGTTGCGAGTGAATTTTCATGAAAGTACTTACATTGTACCAACCAAAGTTGCTTTCGAACCTTGTTCAATTTGACACTGTGAACTTTTATTTATATGTTTTAACATTTTTAAAATGATAAGGCACAAACTATTGATAAATAATAAACATAACACGGTCTTACACATAATAGTCCATAATAAACAAATTATTACATTTGATCTCTTTTCAGGTATTATAAGTATTATTTTTATTGTATTGCAGTAAAATGGAAGGTTCAAAAACTGGTAGTCTGTATTAGGGACGCAGGAAGTAAGGGAGGTGGGAAACACTACTCATTAATATAATTATTGAGGATGCATATGGTTTCACTAACATCAGAGACATGTTACAAGGATTGAGTAGAAGGTTAAATCACGAAAACTTGAAACATCCTAGAATGTTATTACTTTAATCTGAAGGGGTGTGAAAGATGGTTCTTCCACTAAATGTTTGTGCAAAATGCCTTATTTTAGCACTGCTTACTGTTTACCATTGAACAGCAAAAACAAAATTGTTGGCATTTCCATTTATATAAAGAAAAACAAAAATATAGTATGTCGCATGCACAGGCACAATCATTCTAACTAACGTAAAAAATAATGTTTGCTTGATAGTATTAGACTTTACGATAGGAACAACTTATGTTTTAGTGTTATGAACGATAAAATGTCAAAATATGCTGAAGCGCAGCGAGCGCAAAACTGAACCATTGCTACTGCATACCGTCTAAAAGAACACTGAACACTGCACACTAAAATGGGGAGTTTTACCCTCAATTAACGAATAACAAGCTGTACAGATATACGACACCCTACGCCTCTGATACACTTAAACTTCAAAGTGTGACGAGTTTACTAACCTGGTTTCTTGTTGAGTGAACAGTCCAACTCGACTCATCTGCTCCAGCTCTGGGAGCATCTCCTCCACACGATGTTCAACGACCTCCGCCATAGCTCGATACTAGTTGGAAGATATGTACGAAATAATTCTCTCTGAGAAAAGAACTGACACGTTTTAAAAGTAATTTTATCTAGAGCTGTCAAAAAATGCAGCACGTGAAATTTCCCGTATTTATTTTTTTCGCCTCCGTGATGAAGAGCTTGTTTGGTAACATACAACTATTAAAAATTCTAATGGAGCAGTCAACAACTTACAAGTTTTTAGAACCTTTTTAATTTAAGTCTTTAAATATCTCCATAACATAAATAAATACGTTTAATTCATTAGTTCATTAATATTCTATTATCAAAGCACCTTCCCCCATAATAAACCGCGACTTAAACCTTTTAAAGCATTTAATTATAACTGTATTTTTTTTAAAACGCACAAGTTCAACAACGTTTATTTTCTTTCCTGTGTCGTGCAGGGCCGCAAAATGTGTGCATAGTCGCACCAAAGTTATTTTGTACTCTAGTGAGCATCACTAAAATAATTTACAGGCATATAGTAGTGTTGAGGCAGGTGGTCACTTGCCAGGTGTTAAAAGATTCCAAAGTGGACGTGGTAATCAGGATAGCAAGATCGACATAGATCAAAGTGGTGGAGAAAAGTGGTTTCCTCCGTGTCTGGATTCTTCAGCTGGGGCCTTGTCGATGTGTTTGGAAATGAATAAAGTCAAATGGTTGTTTATGCTCTTGTACGTTGATTTCCATGAGTGACTGTTTTCCCAATACAGTAGCTAGTCAAGGTCTTGTTGGAGGATCTGTATGTCCGTAAAATAACATGAATTTTTTTTATTTTTTAGCAAAATATAACGTGTTAAAATTTTACTTCAATAATAATTTCAGTTACGTTTTGAATTCAATACAGTATACTTTGTAAGTTAGGATGAGCCACTCAACCTTGCGCACCGCGAACTTCTAAACATTGACCTGCATATCGAATTCGAAAAAGCAAAGCAACGTTATTTTCGTTTCCATTTTAAATTATAGCTTCACAAAATATTTTTATTCTGTTACTAGTATTTAATTTAAATGTAACAGTTGTTGTGTTTCGTGGTATAAATTGTAGATGTAAATGCCATTTGAGTTCTGTGTGCCAAGAGACAGGATTTTGCGTACGACGTCCAGACCCTTTGCGTACTGTGTTTGATCTGAAACACGTCCGCCTACTGCGTAGTGCGTACAAAACGGGTCACATTGGGGTGCGGAAGGGGGAATACTCATGAATAAGCTCAATCGTCGGCAACTGATTAACATAGATTGTCGGACTTTATGTTTTGACAACAACAACATAGCATCAACAATTACCGGCAAGTAGGACATTTTGAATTTATAACACTAACTAAAATATGAAACAATACATCTTGAACACTGTGGTATGATTTACATAACTTGAAATCACTACAATGTCCTTCGATAAGTTTTGAGTTTTGATTTATTTCTTAGGGGAATAGCTCGGGAAAGTCGCATGTATAAAATACAATATATATTTTAGAATCATTTACGTGTAATTGATTTGATTTGAAGACAAATGACCACGTATCAAGAAATAAAATAAACTAAACATTTCCGAGCATGTAATTACCTTTATAAGCGTTATATGTAACTAAAGTACAATTGTCAGTCTATTTCCCTACAACACCACTTAGCAACAGAGCCAGTCATTGATGCTAGGTGCATTTGTTACAGACGAGTGTTTTAAATCGTTAATCCACCTGAAGCCCTCGCGTGAAAGTAGTCACATAATCCGGTGACAGGTCTGTAATCAGTAGCCATTCACATCTATAATGCACGCCGGGAAATAAAGTTCCAGTTCTTATTGCCGCGTTCCCATGGCGCCCGTGTAAGTACATGCGTTTTATTACCGTTGATTCACTAACTCCTTTGATCTCAGATACCGAACAATGCGTCAATTATCAAATAAATGAACAAACGATTTTCTTTCATTTTCGCAGCATCGTTTCCAGACGATTTTAATTTCATTATTCTTCGTTCAACTTGTTGTAACAGGACCCAACATTTCAGATTGAATTGTCAATGTACTAGTGTTATATTAATCCTTTTGTCAAATGGCAGATAACGCACCATGGGTTAATTTACGCCTAGAGGAACTTGTAAGGATTCTTAACCTTCACAAATCCGAAAGTGAAAATAGAAAAATTAAGTTCCGAGAAAAGTTAGCGTCGCTGAAAGAGCGTCAAGATGCTTTGCAACAAAGACGTGTCGCGCGACTGAATGCGGAGGGCGTCATTGTTGACTTAGATATGATAAAGAAGCGTGTGAAGAATCCAAAACTTATGAAATGGTATGTGGACGATATAGAAGAGGGAAAGGCGATCGCAATGAAGGCGCGGATGCGCGCGATGATGAAGCACAACGAAATCGAAGAGAGCGAGTGCGAAAGTCCGTTCGAGTACGAATCAGAGACCGAGTGGGACCCGGATGACTTGCGCGTGCAGAGCGGACGCCAAAGAGGCGCGTCACGGGGACTGCAAAGTCGTGACGGCGCAAGACTCGACCTTATACACGAACAGGAAGAGCTGGATACTGGTAAAGCTAAGGCGCCAGAAACGCCCAAAAAGACTGTGGATAAAAACGTAAAGAAAAGGTTTCACCATATCACGAATTTAATAACAACATCACGTTACATGGCGTTGAATGTCAACAAACGGCGTCCAGGAAAGCTGCGCTCACCTGAGAGACCACTACGTCGGCAAAATTCGCTCATATTGTCCCAGTCGCAAAAAGACGAAAGTCTGATAAAAGAACAAGTTGCAGCCCTAGAGGAGGCAATACGCATAACCACACCAACACCGTCGCCGCGCGAGGCAAGAACGCGCTCCGGTCTGTCACGTGAACATTCGTTCCAGCGAAGCATGTCTATGGACTCGCATCGTTCTACGAAGTCTAGAACATCTCTAGCTACGGAATCGGCCGCTAAAATTAATAAGAAGTAGTGGACAATGGCTCGTTGTGTAATTATATTTGTCAAAAGGCGCTTCTGCATAAAAACTATACATATTATTTTATGCATGAGTTGTGGTAAGTTATTGATTTAACAAATTGCGAACTGGTTATACTGTTGAAATATTGTATAATGTAATATAGCACTTTTAATAAAAAGAAGAATAACACATTTAGTTTTATTACATAACACAAAATGACAGTAAAAAAGTACAAATAAAAACATAAGCACACTTATAACATATAATATCAACAAAGTTAAATAAAAACAAATGCCTGACATTAGCAAAATAAGTCAGGTAGAAAGTTAAATTTTTAACAGACTACAATATAACATAACAATTCTCCCAACCACATTTCAACATCACAAAATTACATGAAATTACATGCATAATACTTTATCTGCTATAAGTATGGTGCAAGGTATGATTACTGACTATCTTTAACTCCAAATAAATACATATAGAAAGTATTAAGAATGTAGTTATATTATTTTGACCAAGAAATGAAGAAGGCCGGCTGATGTAAAATGATCATACCAAGCACCATATACAAAATACAAGGAAGAAATGCATCATATCAGCCTTATCAGGAATGACTTAACAACAAAGTGTAAAACTGTAAAATGCAATGTATATAATAATACTGAGGAATGAAAATGAAGATAAATATAACAAAAGACAATATACAAAGGTAGGATGGCCAAAAAGCACACCCTTTCTTGAAAGAAAGCATACATTTGAATTCAAAAGGTGAAACTGTATATATCTTTAAAAGAATGGTACATTTTGCTTTTTAGGAGACTAGCAGATTTATTATTTAAAGCAATTAATTACAACAACAACAACAACAACAACAACAACAACAACAACAACAACAACAACAACAACAACAACAACAAGCAGTAGATGTTATTGTTTAAATTACCAGAACATATCTTTTACCATTTTAAAATTTAAAATTATCAAACATTTTTGTTCATTTGCAAAAGTTTATGCAGAAGCTAGTTGAAATAAATTCTTTCTTTCGTAGTCCAACTTCCTTTAAAAAAAGAAAGAAGATAATTAAAATCTTTGAATAGAGGTTTATGTGCTTGATTATATCAATAAAGTCTGGGTAAAGTTACTATGAATATAACAGTTTTAGAAATTAGTTGTTTAATAATAAACATAAAATACATCACATTTAGAAAGATAACATATAGTTATTTCAAACAGAACCTTTGTTGAAAAGTGATAGAATAATATATAAAAGTTGAAATCTAAAAAATGTAACATTTTTACAATAAAATAGGAGAATAACTTCCTCAAAAAATGTAAGGTTAAGTAATGAGACTAGATGTGATAGGGCTTGGTAACATAAACATATGTGCAAAGTTACATTTCCATAGCCACAGCGACTACATTTTTAAAATTATTATTTTGTCAAATATTTAAATGTAATAAAATTCCACAAAACAACTTTATTCTTACTTGAATCACGTCTAAAAGAAAACCATTGTATGTTTTAACTACGTGTGTATATATATACAAGGGATGTTAATGAGACTGTGCTCATAACTTTTACGACTAACAAAATACAAAGACACAAGTAATACAATCATAAACATCAATCATTTTTGTATTAAACCTCCAAAAATAAAAAAAGTTTCATCAAACGGTTATGAAGTGGGAGCCATGGCAACATGGCCATGTTGCAATTACCACCCCCCACTTTTTAACGTCAGGAAGTTATTGAAGCAGTTATCATGCACTCATATCATAGAATATGAAAAATAAGACAATAATGTTGTTTTGTTTTTTTAAATAATGCAAATTGGTTCAATACTTTTAATATTTGAAATATGAGTTTACTAAAATAAAACTGAAGTTCAAGCTATAATTATAAATTTAAAAATGCCCCATAAAGTTAACTGTAAAAATGGCAATGTCTGTATGACATCTTCTTTGTCTGACACTACTCTGTCTTTTCTATTGTGCTTATTTTTTTTTTTAACAGGTTTTAAATGATACATTGAACCTTATTTTTTAATATGTGTTTTTTATTTTTGTAATAATCAGACAAAAACATGTTTTTGTTTGTTTTTCATCATAATAAACACAACATAATAATCTGATCATTTGGCAAGTGTCAATATGCATTTGAATGTTAATGCTTCTGTCATTGTGTGAATGTCTCTTTTAAAGGTCATATTTCAATAACCACAGGTTAAAATTTCTTAATATTTGAACAGACATTGGGAACACCTGCTTTAAATGTTTTATTCTAAATAAATTTATAATCGCATTGCATTATTTGTAATTAAAATGGCATTTTCACAATAAATTAAATGAGGGCGATAGTGTGTTACTATGGTAATTGAAATTGATGTTATTCCTAGATTGTTTGTCATAGGCCTATAAAATTTGGATAAATAATAGGAAATAAGTTATATTTTACAATAATATTGAGTTTTATTCCAATTTGAGGCAAGACAAAGTTATTAGCACAGTCTCATTATTTATTGAACAGCCCTCGTAATTATATTGTTGACAAAGAATTATGTATGGGTATAAAATTGTACTAAAATAAATAATGTGAAAAAAGTGACAGCTTTTTTCAACCCAACGGAACCCTGCTATTGAGATATGAAAATGTTACTACTATTCACAATTTTCAAAAAAAAAAAAGTTTGCAAAGCAATATTTAGTGAAAGTAGGCCAGACTAATGGGTCTTGGTTACTGACCTAAGATGATGATGCTTAACACAATTATTTTTTAATCATTTCTAGACACCAACTGAGGACCAGACAGGCATTTCATTAATGACGCATTAAATTTCATGGAATGTCAATATTCACTAAACTGATTATGTGATGGTTATGTATTAGATTTCATAGTTTCTGAATTTTCGCAGCATATCCGAGTCTTGGTCACTTCTCCATACAGTTGATTGAGAGCTACTGGCTGCACTGGATTGGCCTGTAAATAACATCAGACACATAATAAGTGTTGGTCTTTATAAAATGAGTGGTCAAAATTAATAATATAATGAGAAACTGATAGAAAATGTTTTCACTGATCAATGTAATGATAAATCACGATTTTGTAATGTTTAAGATAAAAATGCAAAAATAAAATGAAAGGTAAAAAGAATCAATGCAAAAGCATTAAAGCAAAGCAAAGTGTTGTAAATACAAAGCATTAGGAATTCTGCTGTTTTCAAACGCAAATTTTATAAAGTTTTTGGTTCCTCAATATGTACAACCAAAGTCAACTGATGTATGTGAATAAAAGTTGACCCATTACTTTCACAAAGTTATTACTTCACCCACAATATGTACGTAAGGAGTACCTGTGCGGAGGAAAGAAAGGCTGCCAGGCTCGTGTCTGCCCCCCATCTGCACCAGATTCTCATCAGACGTGGTCGGCATATCTCCCCCAGCACCCTCCAACATGGTCTCCTTCTTTGGCGTGGCCCAGTGCATGGACTGAAACATAACACATTGGTAAATGTTGGCCCAGTGCATGGGCTGAAACATAATACATTGGTAAATGTTGGCCCAGTTCATGGACTGAAACATAACATATTGGTAAATGTTGGCCCAGTGCATGGACTGAAACACAACACATTGGTAAATGTTGGCCCATTGCATGGACTGAAACATAACACATTGGTAAATGTTGCCCCAGTGCATGAACTGAAACATAACGCATTGGTAAATGTTGGCCCATTGCATGGACTGAAACACAACGCATTGGTAAATGTTGGCCCATTGCATGGACTGAAACATAACACATTGGTAAATGTTGGCCCACTGCATGGACTGAAACACAACACATTGGTAAATGTTGGCCCAGTGCATGGACTGAAACACAACACATTGGTAAATATTGGCCAAGTACATGGACTGAAACATAACACATTGGTAAATATTGGCCCATTGCATGGACTGAAACATAACACATTGGTAAATGTTGGCCCATTGCATGGACTGAAACACAACACATTGGTAAATGTTGGCCCATTGCATGGACTGAAACATAACACATTGGTAAATGTTGGCCCAGTGCATGGACTGAAACACAACACATTGGTAAATGTTGGCCCAGTGCATGGACTGAAACACAACACATTGGTAAATGTTGGCCCATTGCATGGACTGAAACACAACACATTGGTAAATGTTGGCCCATTGCATGAACTGAAACATAACGCATTGGTAAATGTTGGCCCAGTGCATGGACTGAAACACAACACATTGGTAAATGTTGGCCCAGTTCATGGACTGAAACATAACACATTGGTAAATGTTGGCCCAGTACATGGCCTGAAACACAACACATTGGTAAATGTTGGCCCATTGCATGGACTGAAACATAACACATTGGTAAATGTTGGCCCAGTGCATGGACTGAAACACAA
>Ga0224511_10001282_pt1 | contig 14781 bp, 3 predicted proteins | sample SF_May12_sed_USG_2_FD_169988 | JGI IMG/M metagenome (GOLD analysis project Ga0224511, IMG submission 169988) | Sediment microbial communities from San Francisco Bay, California, United States - SF_May12_sed_USGS_8_1 | ecosystem: Environmental > Aquatic > Marine > Sediment | place: USA...
AGTCTACGCCAGTGATGACAAGTGATGAGGCTGTGTAATTACAGGCTCATGAACGCAATCGTTTTCCTTATCAAAATGCTATTTGAATGTAAATATATCTATGTATGAAAAGATCAAAACAAATAATAGATCTATACTGAGTATACGGCCGGTACATTTTGTTTTCAAATATATCTTTATTAATTTTGATGTTTGTACGAAATTGAAATCTAATATCCAACCAGCCCGTATATTTAGTTGATCACAAGTGTTGAATTAATAGACTATTTAAAACACTTGTTCTTCTAATATTTAGTGTGCCTGATATTGTATTGTGAAGATTGAGCATCATAATTTTTATCCCGTTTATCGCATTTCCTATCTATTCAGTCACACCTGTCTGTTCGGTCACCAAATGATTTTTGGAAAATGTTGGACATTTCATAAGTTATGCAGAGTGTTGCATTTAAATAGCATTTCAGTATTAATACTAATGAATATTAAGTAAAAACACTAAATGTGATTTTAAATAACCTTGCCATGTGTCTTTTGTTAAAGCTTGTGTGAAAAATCGCTTTGCTTTCAAATGTGTTATATGGATAGTTAATAGAAAATAATACTTTTTTTAAATATTGTTAAGACGGATAAATAAAGAACAATGCTTGATTTCAAACCAAGAAATGAACTGGTGCAGCTGTGTTTTTGACAAAACTAGTGACACGCCTTTCTTGTAATTACCGTATTTTACGTTGACAATATACGAAAACCAGATAGTTTGGAAACCAAAAAAAAATGTTGGTACTTTTAACAACTAAGCGTTTATGGAAATCAAACAGAAAAATAAAATATGCAATGGAAATAGAAATTTAAGAAAAATCTCAATGGAGTTAAAGAAGCCCAAACCTTCCTTAAATTTTAAGGAAGAAAATCAATGTTTTAAGAATTTTCTTAATCTAAGATGTTTTGTGAATACCATTTAAGTTTTTTTCTTAAAGTTAAGGAAAATTATGACAATTTAAGATTTTTTTTCAGGATTTAAGGAAAATATTAAACTTAAGATTCTTTGTGAATACGGCCCCTGGAGGACAGTCGCATTAAGCTGAGAAGGAACACACATTAGCGCAACTTGTCTTAATGGATTGGTGACATGTGGTTCTGCCAATGACCCATACTCTTATTTTGAAGTGAAATGCCATTATATGTGAAGACTCGATCTGTTTTGCAAGGACAAAGACTTTTGTTGTTATGTTAACACTAACAATAGTATTCAATTAAAAGAATCACAGGTATTATACTCAAGTCCAGGGACAAATGGGTGTGCTTTTGTGATATACACTGTGAAATTTTAAGTCACCATCAATATTGAGTTTGATAATTTGTTTTGCGACTGTCTGCTTGAACAGTTAAATAATTATTTTTCAGTGTAATTGTGCCCAAGTTGTTTTACTTAGATAAATGTAGAATAATAGTCAGTGATACTTGGAATTTTTTTTATTTATAACGGCTTAATTTTCAATGCTTAGCTGACTTTTATGTGACCATTATACTATGAAGTATGAATAAATGACCATTATTCTATGAAGTATGAATAAATAAATGTTTAAATATGTCTGCATCTACATTTTACTTTGAAATATACTAAAAAAGAGGGCCCAAGGGCCCTGAATCGCTCACCTGAGGAAAAGGTCAAAGCTCACAGTGGAGCCATTTACAGAGGACCACTAATGTTGTCCAGCAAATATTGATAGAGGACCTCTAGATGATGTTATACATCAAATATAAAAGCTCTGGGCCTTGTAGTTTCAGACAAGAAGATTTTTGAAAATTGCATTTTGAAATCCTAATTTATGACGCCGGGACCTACTTATGCAACCAATCAAAACCATTTGAATAATTTTAGTAGGGGACTACCCCGGCATCATTTCTGCTGAGTTTGGTTAAATTCCCATTAGCGGTTCAAGAGAAGAAGTCGTTTGAAGTTTTCCTTATATAATTCAATGTAAAATTGTGACCCCCAGGCCAAGGTAAATTTTAACCCCATGGGCATAATTTGAACAACTTTGGTAGAGGACCGCTAGATGATGCTACATGTACATGTAGCTTACCATTATCTAAACTGTTTTCTCTGTTTGTGTAAATTAAGCAAATTAATTGAGTTTTGCCGGTGTATTTTGACCTGAATTGTTTAAAAATATTGCCGAGTACAGAGTATCTTACTGTTGGTTCATGCCATATTTGTTTGTGAAAGTGACAATGGTTTTGAAATAAAAAAGAAATGGAAAAAAACGTAATGCATGATTAAAAGTTTATTTAAATACAAGATGCAACATATCAAATGTGTAGCTGCATTTGAGCTTAAAGATGCTAGGTCTGTATCTTTATACCCTCATAATCGGTCACAAATCTAGCAATATGTTAAGTATACTAAATAAATTAATATTGTAAAAGGAATTGTAAACTTTTGTGATAAATAATGTGTTTTGGACAAAAAAGTAAAATCACATCAACGAAACAAAATATCAAACATAAAAACCCTTTCCGGAGCCGGGGATTGAACCCGGGACTCTTGCACCCAAAGCGGATGCGTTACCACTGCACCACCGAGTCAACTAAGTCTATCGACTGTAGTCAAGCCATTTAACTGTTTCGACGCAATGGGTCGAAACGTAAACAAACAAAGTCAAATTTGCGGGCCAGACATTTTCAACAAATACATTTTTCTGTAATATCTTTACATGCATGAACAACTATATTTGGCAGTTTCTCATATTTACGGAAGTAGGTTTCGCTGCTTAAATATGGTTAATATGTCGGATGCAAACAATTCTGACCTTAAAGATACAGACCTAGCATCTTTAAACAACATAGTAGTTGGTTTATCTTCGGATTGAAAAATCCAATATTTAGGTGTATTCAAATTGGGAATTACACATTCGAAAAATAGATGAATTAATACTGATTATAATTATTTCCTCTTAGAAGCGCTGTCGTGATCCAAATACATTATTATGCAGTGGAAGAGGATCGATTGTTCCTTTTCTTGAAAGTTAGGATGCACTCAATAGATGATTTTATCATTATCTAATGATTGTGTGTGTCAAGACCAGATCTTATTATTGGTATTTCCTGCGTCTAGAACAGACTGTGATTTCTAAGTATAATGATAGTGCATTTAAAAAACTAGACCAATTATATTAAAAGTCCACAGAATGTCCCAAAACCTGACTTGTGTACCAATGGAAGCAGATTACTTGTGTTGTTTATGACATACCTAAACTGTATGTTTTTTTTGTGTGGTACTTTATTTCCATAACAATACTGGTTGACTAGTGTTAACCTAATGTATTTCATAACTAGATGTAAAAAGATGTTTTTAGTGACTGGCTTGCCCATACACATTAATTGATCAATTTAAGAACATTTCTAATACAAAGTATAGGAGTGGTCTCACTGGTTCACTATTGATTACCAAAATGTTGTCTGTGCTGCACAAACAAGACAAAGTAAAACAACGCCAGTTCCTGTGATCCTAAGGCTGTTCAAATAGCTACGATATACTGATGGACAACTACTTTATCACTATATATTTATAGAATGCTGTAATTGATTGGAAACATATATAAGTCTGGGTGTTAGCAAATGTACGTAAGAGGGAGGCGTTTTTAAATTCAATCGTTGTATCTGGTATAATTATCATATTTTAATGTTAAACAAATGAAATATGACACATTGCTTTCAGTAGAACATAACTTATGTTATTTAGATAGCTAGAGTGTATGGTTATTCAGATTAATTTTATTTCTTAATTTAACTTATGTTATTTAAATTACGTTTTATTGTATCATGTTGCCTTTATGTAGGAAAATAACATGTGAGTAAATGGATGTTTATGAGAATAATATTAAAACAAGTGCACATTTTTTTCTCCAATAAATTATGAGAAAGTGTGAGCTTTGCTATAGGTTAAAACGGGTTTAAACCCCCCAATGACAGTCATTGAGCGTACCAAGGCGGTACCTTAACATTTTTTCAGAAATCATCTAATAAATCCTAAATAAAAAATAAAAATAGAAAAATCCGAAAAACACACAACAATAGTTGCGTCTTGGTGTTCAACGTGTTTTTGGGCTGTTCTGTTAAAACGAGATGCTGTCTGGTTGAAATAAATCGGTGAAAGCCGTTGCTGTGCCATGTTTTGATTGGCTATTTTGTCATGGTGCTCTTAAACTTGATACTGTCTGCCTTGTCCCTTGTCTGCACTATTTTATCAGTTGAAGATCAAAATTAGGCTGGAACATGAAATAATAAGGACTTGTATCACGTAAAGATACAAAATTAATATATGAATATCAATCAAAATGATCAGTATTAAAAACCGTCTGAAATCAATCTCATTAACTCAAATCACATAAAAATACATAAACATGAATATAAATAAAAATGATCAGTGTTGAATACCGTTTGAAATCAATCTTTTTAACAAAATACTATAATGAAGCACAACCAGTCTATGAATTATAATGCATTTTTTCTTATACTTAAGCGAAAGTATTGTCCTTCAGGAAACACAGTTATGGCTAAATATTATTTAGCTCATTATCTGTTTCTTGAGCACAAAACATTTGTGTTACATAGACTGCACTGTAAACTGACATAGACTGAACATGTACTATAACATTTCATTTTATATGACAATGATTTCGTCACTTCTTTCAGTATTGACATCTGATTTACCATTGTGTGTTGTGTGGAAATTTGAAAAGATGTAATCCGGAACTCTGTATTTAATGGAAAAACACAGCTTATAAAGGGGTACAAACAAAAGTGGCCTATTTTAGGCACATACCGTATCACTAATTGGACGCCGTATAGACATTTTATTGGTCGAATGTGACTTACATAACGGTTAATCTTTGTTTGGACCTCTCGCTTAGCTGTTTTTTTCCAGCAATAACCAGTTACGGAGTAAGTCTATTGAAATCTGACTCGATTTTAAGGAAGTGTTAGTCTTAGTGTTATCATTTCTTGTTGTTATTGTCTCGATTTGTTACATTTGAATTAATTTTCGCCGTTGTCATGGAAATAAATCAACGTGTGTTGCAAATCGAGTTACCATTTATTGCCGTCCTTGTCAAAGTTACATCATATTCAGCCTTGACTTAAAATGAGTTCTCGATAAGTGCATTTCATCTTCTTTTTCTTCTCCAATAGTTGTTGAGAAAGTTTGCAGTTTGCTCTAGCGGAACAATGGTTTAAACCCACAATGAAAGTCACTGACTGTACCATAGCCGTTACTTAACATTTGTTCGAGGAATAGTTTTATAAATAATAATATTTATTATTCATTATTCATCATCTGCGTGTTTCGTGCTATGCGAAGAGTGTTTGTTTTTTACGGGCCATTTTGTCAGGGCGCCCTTAAATTTGACCATATCTGCTTTTCTTTGCTACATTTTGAACATCTCTCCAATTTATATTGCAAATATATTAGCTGTCAATATGATTTAAAATACAATCTTTAATACGCCTCACAAAACGATCATAGTTCGTCATAAAACTTAAGAAAACCTTACTTGCAAAACGTTTTAAATAGTATATACAAAATTTTGGCAATTATACGATTATTTAATCTTAAGTTGAAAAATTGTCTAATTTTACGAATTAGTTATATTTTTTACAGCATACCTTTTCGCTGCTTTATATTTTGTTTCATCAAAACAAAAGCATTAAGCGAAGATAACATGATTTTCTCGATCTTTTTTATGCTTATTTCAAAGGCATAAATTGTAGTTCAACACTTTTCGTATTGCGTCGAAATGACTCTTAATAGTTTATAAATCCTAGATGTTTACTTGCCTGTTGCTACCATTATTTTGCAGAGGATTGGCGCGACGAGTACTCTATAGCTGTTGTAAATCTCATTTGTGTCACATTAGGAAGACATCAGGAACGAGATTGTACAAATGTGCTATTACTAAGCAGGAATATGTCATTTATTAAGATTAAGAGGCCACTACACACACACACACACACACACACACACACAGTGAGTGCATAACATTTTACTTAGTTTACCGTTGAAAGAATATATATTTTATACAGACAATTCCCAGTGATTGACTTGTTAATGAAGACATGTGACACAATTACATTTTTGTGAAGGTACTAATTTAACGTTTAGATATACTGTATGCTTGTTGTTCCATTGACCTTGAGACAGAAAAACAAGTCTAGCTTTTAAAGGCAATGAACTTCAGGTAATGAAAGCAAAACATGCGATAAAAGTCTTAAATTTTGTTAGTCGTTTTGCTACAACTTTTATAACTTGATGTTAATATATGTTAACTGAATGACAATATTTTTCCCCACATATATATCGCCTAAAATATATAAATATGTTTTATTATATGATAAAGAGTCCTTTCACTTTCCTTTCTGTGTGTTGATATTCTAAGACGCCTGTAGAGAGAGTAAATGCATTTGTTTTACTTCTCCAATAAATGTTGATTAAGTTTGAGGTTTGCAATAGCTTAAAACTGGTTTAGACTCCTAATGAAAGTCATTGGCGGTACTAAGGCGGTTACTCCTCAACATTTCTTGGAGAAATCAATAAATTAAATAAAAATATGATTAAAAAAGAAACAAATCTAACCCTGCCCCAGCCCCCCGACACATACACCCCTCCAAAAATTAATAAATAACAACAGTTTATTCTTAATGTCTGTTGCGTCTTGTAATTTGCGAATTTCTTGCTCGAGTGTTTGCTTGTGTACGGCCATTTTGCCATGGTGCCTTTTAACATGTTCATATCTACATTGTTTGTAACAAATTGTCTTCGAACTTCGCTTCAAGAGTAGTGTGAAAAGGCTTTACGTTGTATGTATTGTATGACAACAAATGTTGTCACAAAAATGACTTCTTACTGAACAAATCAATAAAGAATTGCTCATTTAAAAATGATAAATATATTATTAATTTAGCTCAGAGAAAGATAATTAATTGTGTGTTCACGAAATAAAAATTCATATTGAAAATGGTATTATAATTACGTATTAATTACGTATGCTCAAACAGAAGGTATTAATCATTTTCTGCTAATCTTTCTTCAGGAGACAGTTTTATCCTTATACAATGGAAATACATTCCAAAGACTACTCAGTATTGTTTTATGGTTTTATTTAAGATTTATACATGCGGGGAACTATTTTGTATTAACATTTCAAAAGCAAGTTATTCTCAGCGGTGAACTAATGATTCCGACAATTTAATGCGTAGCGTTGGCTAGGAAAAAGAAATACAATAAATATTAATTGAAGAGATGTTCAAATAAAGAATGTTGTAAACAATGTAGATATGTCAAGTTTAAGGGCACCATGACACAATGGCCCGTACACAAACTAACACACAGAACGACACAAAACCACGTACAACATCATGACGCAACAGACATTTAGAAAAAAATCTATATTTTTGTGTTTTTCGAAAAGGCAGAAGATTTAATAACAATACCAGTAACAATAAAATGGTTTTATAAGCCTCAATATAATAATATATTATGCATTTACAACTCTCTTCATATTATCTATTTGATTAGAAACGTTACAATAGATTAGACCGTCGATGCACGTAAACGAACAAATGGCAAAGACATATTACAAATGTAGAGCAGCTAATGTTGGTTATATACCATATGTTTCAATTTGTATATTTATAGCTTTTACCTATAACAAAATACCTAATACGCACTAGAGTGTACGCCACACACTTAATGTTCGTCACTGATCCTGTGCAAAGGTATAAAAAGCGTGATTCGAGTTTCATCTTATTATGAGACACAGTATAAACGGCATTGTGTACTGCCTGATTATTATTATCGTTTTTGAAAAAAGGTTATTTCTATCAATCTTACGGAACACACGTCTGACCTCAATGGCGTAATGCGCTTTGATTGGTCAATCTTATCCAAGGCTCTTCTGGTAGTTGTGCTACAATACTTAAAACAGACGCAACGATGAGATAATTTGACCATGTGTTAACACCGACGTGACCAATAATGAATGAATGCTAGTAAAACGCTCACATGAACTAAGTACTTATGGAATATAATCATGTTTTTATTTTCTCGAAATTTAGATTTATTTTATAGATATGCGTCTGCCAAAACAATAATTCACATCCATTTTAAAGAGACAACCATAACCTTTTACAAACGAATTGACATTGTGCAAACTATTTCAGCAAACTATTAACGCCTATATTAGCCGCAATATTTAATTCGTGACTGATTTGTATATATGGGGAACTACTTTCACCTTTTTCTAGAGCAGGGTGGTCACAATGGTTTGCGTCGCGTCAGATTGGCAACAATGCTAAAATCAATACCTTTTAACAATAATCTCCATAAAGATGCTATATATAAGACTCGATTAATTTAAAACTTCTTTGGTATTGCAAGTATTTCGAAATTGTTGACATTTCGAAAATCTAATTCATGTTGTAAAAAGTAGCGACTACACGCTGGTAATGGTATATTTGAACCTAAAATATTACATCATTAAACATATCTGTATTTTATTGCTGAATAGCCATAATACGTGTTGTTTGATAAGTGTTTTTACGTTTCTGTGAAGTGTGCTTTGTGCATGTGAAACTGCCACTTTAACAAAAAAATATTAAAATATAAACTGATACAATGAATACGCGAACACATTTGCTAGTTATTCTATCTTGATTGCATTGATTTTTCTTTGCATAGTAAAGTAATACACCAAATGTTCTTCTCTTGGGGTAAATGTTTAAGATGTTATTTGAATCATGCTTTGTGTTTCATTTATAAATGCCGAGGCTAATTAGGACGGCGTTATTTCATTTTTATGACATTGAAGTAACCGACATCGGAAACGAACAATTTGCTTACAAGATGTTCTCATTTTATTTAAAAGCTGTATTGCCACCTGGGTTAACATCTCACAATTTTGTTAAAAAGGATGTGAATCTATATTATGTTACAGTCGGATTACTTGTAGTCTTCGTACTTTGTACTTACAAAAACACGCACCTATACCCACACGCACTTTAAGTGGATATGGTGGATATTATATGCCATCCATGCCAACACTTGACAACCTACACACTGTACACGGTATAGAAATTGCGTTATGTAAAAAGGTAGTAATAGTAATAATATAAATCGTAATGCTAAATAAATTTGACCCTCAAATGTGTAAAAACATTCCCCATACATTGTACATTTCTAACACTTGTTTTGTCTAATCGTAAAACGTAGATTTCGTTTCATATACTTTTAATTGTTTCACATTTATTACTCCAAATGTAACACTTCTTATCTCTAGACATAATTCGAACAAGTGACTATCCACCTGAGTCCTCATCTCACAAGTTTGTTAAAAGGTTGTATGTCTTTATGTTACAGTCGGAATAAATGCAGTGTTCGTATTTTGTAAACAAAGACTTGCACCTATTAACTTCTAGTGGATATGATACAGATTATTTGTTGCCATCCCTGCCAATACTTAACAACCTACTTAGTATAGGAATTGTGTTAAATGAAAAGGTAACAACAAAATATTTGCTAGTAATAGTATTAATATTAATCGTAATGCTCAATCATCTGGACCGTTCGGCAAATGTATTGATTTTCCCCGATATATTTCTAATACTTATTTTCTAATTGCAAATATGAGAATTCGTTTTAAATACTGTTGGTTACTTCATAAATATAATTCAAAATTAGATATAAATTTTTAACAAATGTGTTATTGACTAATTCAAAGTTTGTTTCGACACTGATCAGATCATATCACGGCAGTCAGTAGTTAACTACATGTAATTCAAACTCAAGAATACAAACGAATTTTAATTATATGTACTAGTAATCAAAATGTTGTACAGTGGTACCTATACAGAATCCTGAAGTATTTTATGTGATCCAAAGGTTTTCTTATGACGTGATGCTCGATTTCAATTTATATGGTAATGCATGGTAGTATTAGTTCTTGTTTTGTAAACACAAACACACATATTCGTTCTATATTTAGTTAAGTTGCGCCTAATGTCTTGCATAGAATAATTTAACCTTTGTTCGATATGTTAGAAACGTAGTTTATTGCTCATGCTATTGTAAACAAATATCCTTGGTTTTTCTTCTGTGACAAATAGTTTGCTCTTCCTTTGTAACACATAACTGGGCACATAATTGCTCTGTAGCTGCCCTTATATAAGTTGAAGAGATGCTCAAAGAAAGAATAGTGTAAACAATGTAGATCTCACTTGGGCCACATCAGTAATACTTGAGAAAGGAGATTGAACAAATGTAATAACATAGTGACCGGTGTCGGCAACAAATAACCTGTTTTACTGCATTAGTAAATAGTATATGAGTCTGTCATCGGCACATTCAGGGTTACATAAAACGATTTTTATTTAATTCTTATCATAACCATATTAGACACAATTGCTACCAACAATTTGTATTCCTAGCGTTTTTTTAATTTTAAAAGTGCACCGATGGCATTCAGCTAATGTTTTAGTATAATGCATGCAATAATGGCATTAAAATTATATCTACATGTAAATGGAAACGAACGGAGGAATCAAACCTAATTGTATTAGAAACGTGTGTCAAATGCCATGCCAAGAAAACCTACACATTGCTGGAGTGAACGAACATCGTCTAAAATAGAAAGACTGGTTCGATTAATTGATACAGTAGTGTTGAAGATATTTTCTAAATAGGAATTCTGCCTTGAAGTAAGTACATTTTTATCGAGTGTTCATTTTCAAGAAAATAAATGATAGATGGTAGCATAATAACGTAATGATTGCTTTTGAAAGGACATGAGCTAGAAAATTGATAGTTTCAGTACTACGTCTATAACAGATACTGATTTGTATTAATAATGTCTCTTCCAGACTAATATTGCATTCGTTTCTGGCAATATAACTTTATATAACTTGAGGATTGTATGATTGTTAATGCAATTAAAATATAATTTCTAAACGAATAACATTTAAGAACGATATAACATTATTTCATTTTACCTTTGACATAATATATCCCGAGACAATGCACCACATTAAATCTTCTAAAATGTTTTAAAGATAAGAATGCCCTTAAAGTTGACATATCTACACTGTTTACAACATACGTTCTTTGAATACTCTTCAATTTATATTATATAAGATGACTGATGGCGGGCGAATAAGAGAGAATTAATATTGAAGATATTTCCTTATAGAAGCGCTGTCGTGATGCATGTTCATAATACTGCAGTACAAGATGACAGATTGCTCATTTTCTCGAAAGTAAGAATGCACTTAAAAGATGATTTTATCGATATGTAATGATTGCGTGTGTCAAAATCAGATCTAATTATTGGTATTTCATGCAAACGTTCAGAACAGTGATTTCTCTGTATAATGCTAATGCATTAAAAAACTACTAAATGAATTATATAAAATCCACCCAATGTCCTTAATATCTCACTTGTCGTACCAGAGGAAGTATATGTGTTATTTATGACATACATGCTGTAAAAAGTCGCCCCGTACTACATCATTGTGTAGTCATATTTTTCTGGTCCTCAGGGATCATGGAGTGTACATGTATGTTGTTTACATTTGAAAATGGAGTTCCGCTTATGCGCTAGGGGCCGACAGTGGTGTGGCATCATTCATTACTACTGATGAACGGCTTCAATAAAACCGAGGCTGCTGTTTTCTCGTGCAGGCTATGCTTCCTGAGGGCTTTCCCTTTCATCAGTTTAATACATTGTCTGTATGACAACTTTTTCGTGTACTAATTTATTTCCATAACAATATTGGTTGACTCGTGTAAACCTGATGTATTTTGTATCTATGTGAAAATAGACTGTTGTTAGTAACTGGCTTGCTTGCTTGCTCATACACACTAATTGATCAATTTACATGTATGAGCGTTTTGTACAGCATAATTTTCGCAGCTTTATATTTTGTTTCGTCCTAAAAATGCATAAAAGGTAAAACATGTTATTTACTCGATATTCTTATGCTAATTTTAAGTCATGCATTGTAGTTTTATCCATTTCGTATTGCGGTAAAATATATATGTGTCTTAAATTGTTTATAAATCCTCCAGAGAACTTTCCATGTCTGTCGCCCCCATTGCTAACACAGGATTGGCGAAATGGGTGCTCTGTAGCTGCCGTAAACCTCATTTGTGTCACATTAGGAAGACATAAGAAAAGAGATTGTACAGATGTGAAATAACTAACCAGGATAAATGTCAAATTTTAAGATTGAGAGGCCATTTTACACACACAGTGAGTGCATAACATTTTACATAGTTTAACGTTGAAAGAATATATTTTTATACACACAATTCCTAGCGATTGACTTGTTAATGAAGACATGTGAAACAACTATATTTTCTGGAAGGTACAAATTAAAGTTTTAGACTTTATGTATGTCATTCCAGTGACCTTGAAACAGAACATCTAGTCTAGCTTTTAATGGCAATGCACTTCAACTAACAAAAGCAAAACATGCAAAAGAGTATTAAATTATTAACGTCGTTTTACTACAACTTTATGAACTTGATGTCAATCTGTGTCGAAAGAATGACACCATTTTTCTTTGCATATATCGCCGTAAAATATATATACGTGCATTATTATCTGATATGAATTCCTTTCACATTCCTTTTATTTGTGTTAATATTCTAAAAGTTTTAGGTAGAGATAGTAAATGCCTTTATTTTTAATTTTACTTCTCTAATAAATGTTGAGTAAGTTTGAGGTTTGCTATAGCTTAAAACTTGAAAGTCATTGACAGTACCAATTAAACTGATGAAAGGGAATATTTCGTGGAGAAATTAATTTTAAAAATAAGAATATGATTTAAAATATACACAAATGAAAAGAAAAACAAAACAAACAAACATGTGTTCTATTACTTGAATCAAAGCTGTTAACAGCACACAAACACTAATATTATAATAACAATATTGAAGAAAAGTTTAATTTGTGTAGGTATAGCTTTTACCTATAACAAAATACCTAATACGCACTAGTGTGTACGTCAGCCACTATATGTTTGTCAATAATCTTGAACAAATAAAAAGAAAGCGTAGATTGAGCTTCATCTCATTATAAGGCGCATAAAAGAAAATGTGTACTGGCTGATGATTACTATTATAGTTATATTATGTATAAAACGTATGACTTTCAAACGAAACACACGTCTGACGTCAATGATGGTATGCGCTTTAATAGGTCAACACATATCCAAGGCTCTTTTGGTATTTGTGCTACAACACTTAATATAGACGCAGCTATGAGATAACTAGACCAAGTGTTACCGACGACTAATAATGGATAAATGCTAGTAACAAGTTCACACATAAATGGAATATAAACGTGTTGTTTTTTATTTTCACGACATTTCGATTTATTTCATATATGTGCATCTGCCAAAACAGGAAATAATAAAAATATTGTCTGCAAATCCTTCTACAAGAGACAATCATATCCTTTTTCAAACGAAATTACTTTGTGCAAACAGTTTATCTCTTTATTAGCCAAAATCTTTATCCGTTACTGATTTGCATATATGAGGAATTACTTTCCTTGTCTCTTCTAGAGCAGAGTGGTCACAATGGTGCACAACAGATTTCGTCAATATTAGTTTTACAAATGTTAAGAAGTGACAAACAAGTAGTTAAACATTGCTGCCATGAAAAAGAGTTCATGTAGTAATACGCAGCGACCACACGCTACTGTTGTCATGAAACGTGGGAAATTTAAATAATAAAAAAATATTCGTTGCTTTCTGTATGCGTGAATAATAAATAGTAATAGACAATAAATAAGAAAACGTAACATTACTCAGGTGTGATTGTATGTTAAAGTGGAACACTATTTCAACAGATCTTCATATCTTTACATAATTTTAACAGACATTATCTTTACACGTCACCCAATGTTAGAACTTTTGAGAGGTGTTTAGATTTCTTAAGTTGTTTTTTTCTGCAAAAGGTTTTCCTAAAAATGGTTTATTTTAAGTCAAAATACTTTTTATTGTATTATTAAATATCCATAATACATGTTGCCTGATTATTGTTTTGGATTTTTGTAAAGTACGCGAACACAATGAATTCTGCAGAATAGTAATGACAAGAATATCTAGATTGCCTCGATATTTCTTTCATAGATAAGTAATAAAACAAATATTCTTCTCTTGTGGTTAATTTATAAGATGATATTTGAATCATGGTTTGCGTTTCTTGTAAAACTGCAGACAGTTACTAGGACGGCGTTATTTCATATTTTTTAATGACATTGAAACAACCGACAAAAGGAAAACACAATTTGCTTACAAGATGTTCGATTTTTAAAAAAAGCTGGTATTGCCACCTGGGTCAACATCTCACAAGTTTGTTGCAAAGGTTTTAAAATTATATTATGTTACAGACTGAATACTTGTAGTCTTCGTTCTTTGTAAACAAAAACATGCCCCTATACATACATGCACTTCGTTGTTTGTCGACACAATCAGGGTTACATAAAAAGATTTTAATTCAATTCTTAACCTTAACAATATAGTCACGAATAAAACTCCCAATGAAAGTCATTGACCGTACCAAGACGGTAACTCAACATTTCTTGGAGAATTCGTTTAAGAAATTATCAATAAAAATAAAATAAAAAAATAAAAATCCGAAAAACACAAAAATATAGTTTGTCTAAATGTCTGTTGCGTCATGATGTTGTAAGAGTTTTTGTGTCTTTCCTTGTGTTAGTTTTT
>Ga0224511_10001283_pt1 | contig 14780 bp, 4 predicted proteins | sample SF_May12_sed_USG_2_FD_169988 | JGI IMG/M metagenome (GOLD analysis project Ga0224511, IMG submission 169988) | Sediment microbial communities from San Francisco Bay, California, United States - SF_May12_sed_USGS_8_1 | ecosystem: Environmental > Aquatic > Marine > Sediment | place: USA...
TCATCTAGAGGTCCTCTACCAATATTTGGTGGACAACATTAGTGGTCCTCTGTAAATGGCTTCACCTTGACCCTTGACATTTTCTTCAGGTGAGCGACCTAGGGCCCTTTGGGCCCTCTTGTTTTATACATTTGACAGATGCCTTTATGATGGGTTGATGGAAAATTAGAGAAAACTTCCTACAGTGTTATTAATTGCAAATGAAGATTTGAAGGTAGTCTTAAAAATGTCAAAGGCCGAAAATACCTATAGACAGTATTCTCTTACTACAATAATATGCATATGTCACCGGCTGAAAAAATCGTTAACCAAGAAGGAGATTAAACTCATGACCCCCTGTGTGCAAGTCAGCGTACTGTACCACCTAAGATATTATTTGTGAATTGCAACTTTTCATTGTTTACTTGTTACATTCCCTTTGAGGGGTTAGCGCATTACTGTACTTAGGTTATGTACCTTTATAAGGAGTTAATAAAGAACTACAATATGTCCTCAATTCATACTTAATAATTATGATTGACATTGGTTTCCTACTGGTAGGTGAGCACGGCTGTTGTGAGTCCGCGGAGACAGAAGAGAGCTATGGGCCAGGACTATTACACCACAGACACAGAGGAGCCCATGGAGCTTCAGGGGCAACACCTCGGTAAGATTGGTGTTGTTCTCACACTGAAAGGGATTGCTCAATGGTGACCTCTAACTGAACTTGCCATGAGAAACAAAAGGATAACATGGTTCACTACAGTATATTTGAATAGGCCTTCCAGTAATGATCTCTTCTCCTAGCATGTGTAAGATTTTTAGGTTAATTAAATGTTAGATTAAATGTAGTTGAAAGGTGTGAGTGGTACTCAAAATCAATATATGTATGCAGCTTCAATTGGCCTTAGATACCTGACACCTGTACCATGCTTTACTTATGCAACTTGTTTCATTACACACTTCAGTGCTTACATTTTTTATGTTAGGCTTCCTAAGTTAATATGGATTTAGAAGACACCATGAGTAATCCCTTTAACCTTAGAAGTTGCCTTTCTACTGAAAATAGCTGCAATGAACATTATGCCGGACCTCCCATTTTTAAATATTCATAATCCATTTACCAATGAAAGTATTAGCGTTTACTTGGACAAACATAATTGCATGTCCTTGGACACAAAGGATTACTTTGTTAAACAAATAAGGTACTTGTCTAAGGGCGTGGTTATAGTAGCCTCTGCGAAATGTCAATTGGTAGAGGCATTTTCATTTTACATGATACATATCGATGATAGATGTGTTTCTGTGTTTTGTGTACCAGGTGAGTTGGAGAGTGGCATGGTAGGGCAGGACATGGTGGACTACAGCTGGCTGAGCGAGGGAGAGGAGGAGCTGAGTCGCCAGGCCTCCAGCTACATCACAGACAACACAGAGGACTCACTAGCCTTCGATAACAGGGTAGGTTTGCTCAACCTTTGTGTGCAGAACTTTCAACTTTGTTACTTTATAACAGTACAATCTTTTTGGTTTCAATTTTTCAGGCATATACCTGATGTTCAAGTTCTTCTTGACAAGTAACACCAAGTTTACACCACTATTAAATCATCATTAGCAATGGTTTAAAATAACAGTTTTTCAAAATGTTCAACTTGCACCCATGAATCTTGTTGCCTTTTATAAGTGTGTAATACACACAGTATTAATCACACGAAAATTATTTGTATAGATATAGAATGACAATAAATATTTTGCTCTGTTTGTTTTCTCCTGTTTTCAGAGTCATAGATTGTATGTTGTTTACATTTGAAAACAAGAGGTCTGCTCATGTGCTAGGCGGTGGGGTGGGGTCAATGTAGTGGCATTTTTCATTTCCATTTATGAAAGCTTCAATAAAATCAAAGCTGCTATTTTCCAAACTATGCTTCCATAGGACTTTCTCCTTTCTCAGTTATATACATGAAGTTGTTGGTGTGTTGTTGTGCAGGCGAAGCTGCCGCGGGGTATAGAGAACATCCGCCCTCACATACAGAGTATTGACAACGTGCCGCTACTGGTGAACCTCTTCACGGACTGCTGTCCCGACAGTAAGACACTCGCTGCTAAATGTAATGTAAAACGCTGCTACTCAACTCTTTAATGTAGCTCTATAACAGCTCTGTGTTTGTGTGTGATGTCTTTTTAAACAAGACTTCGATTAACTAATAAATTATCACCCTAGTGCAAGAAGTGAATAACTGCATAATTTTATATATTTTCAAAAAATCACCGGTACGCATGTATTGAGTCTATATTCTTAGGTATTGAAATATAAATATTATGCCTCATGTGACAAACTGCAGTCATTATTTCTATACTGTGATTTAAGCCACTGCGGAGATGATACAAATTCTGCAGGAGTATGGGGAGGTTGTTCTGTGTGTTGGCAGCTCCATCAATGTACAGAACGTGCCGCTATTCCTCACCGCTGACTGCAGGTATGCATATCTGTTGAGGCAATTTTAAATATGGATTGCTTTGTCTGTCCATTTGTCCGTTGGTCTGTCCATCACAATAATTTTAATATGTTGGCTAAAACTTCGCCATTTCTAAATTTTCTTTAAAACTTTCAAATGGTTTTTCTTATGACAACATAAACTGTACTGGCCGTGTACCCATTACCGTAAAGGACCAATAAACAAAAACTCTTATTTATTCCAATATCGTGCATTATTAGTATTATGTGTGTACATATTGTTAAATATCTCTATAAATTGATGTAATGTTGAACGTTTCATATAATTCCAACTAGAAATAGCCAAGATATGGACAATTGAACTAATTATTTACAGTTTTGGGGTCATCTGCGTCTGGGATTGGGGGATTCTGCTAACAAGTGCGCATGCGCAAAAATTAAAAATAGAAATATACGAAACGTTTGCTTTGAAATTGAACTTTTCCATTCTCTCAAGCATTTCAGAAGATCCTCTTTTATTTTTACTTCAATTCTTTCACAAAGTTACGAAAAAATAGTGTCAATGATAAATTCTATTGAATGACGCTAAAAAAACAGACAACTGTAAGGTGTCACATGGCAAGTCACATGGCTCTTGCAATGTCTAGTGTATCTTCTGGTGAATGCGTCGTCTGTGCTTTATGTAAACAAATCTAGAAAGACAAGACATTTAGCTGCGTATTTTGATGAAAACAATGCGCAATTGAAATATAATAATCACATAAACTACTACAAATATTTTTTCACCTATTGGTCTCGATTTTGAAAAAAACTTTGGAAAATGGTCAGCATGTTTGGGCCAGTGTTAGTTACCGCAAATTCAATACAAACATGACATTTTAGTTGAAATAAAAAATAAAAAAGAACAGACCTTGATTCTGTTTAATTTCTTTTGCACAGACACTCGTAAGATATAAATAAACGAAAAAAAGAAAACTTTTGGTAATGGGTTTACGGCCAGTAGAGACTATTTTACACAGGGATCGCTTTGTCTGTTTGTCTGTTTGTTCGTCTGTTGGTCCGGACAAAGTATCCGACGGTGACACAGGTGTTCAACTTAACACCCATTAATTAAACAAAAAGAAGAGAAAAAATTGATAACTGTTTTTTCTTTGGTTTTGATGTCATGAAAATGACTCATGATTGGGGAATGTAATATATCCTATTCTATTCTAATCTGTTCTATTCTATTCTATTCTGCCCAGTTTTGGCCTGGAGCCCCTGTGCCCACAAGTGTGTGCTCGGCAGCCTGTACCGAGTCAGCTGTGGGATCCCCGGGTGCCCACACCTCTCCAGTTGGCGGCCAAGCTTCTCAACGTCATGTGTCCCATCACCATCTCACGTGATGGCAACATTTCTCTCATACATCTCATAGCAGAGGTGAGAGTTGGTCAAGTTTGTGAGGAGAGTTATTGCTTGTGGTGTTATAAGACATAATGAATTTTTATTGATAAATTATTTGTTGTTTGAGATATAAATTTGATAAGAATAAGAAGGTATTAATATGGAGATAAATTTGGAGATTAACACCACTAAGGGCTTTTGATTTTAGTTTGGCTTTATACAAGTAATATATAAAAAATTGTATGCATAATTTGTTTGTCCACTGTTGGGTTATTTTTGTGTGTTTGTGATTGCAGGCCCGTAACCAGCTGCAGTGTCTGCGCAACTGTTTCTACCTGATGCTGTGCTGCAGCGTGTGCGTGTCGTGCGTTGCCATGGTGACGTCGGTGTGCCAGCTGCCCCCGCCTCTCCCGGCGCCCCACCTGCTGTGGCTGGTGCTCGTGGTGATCCCCCTGCTGGGCCTCACCATGATGGGCAACCCGGTCGACCACCGCGTGATGGGCCTCGCCACCGCCAAGAACACCAACCACATCAACTCTGAGGTACTGGGCAATGGACAGTTCGATAACTGTCAATCATGATCATTTATAACTGTACATTGTCAATTTTTATCCAATAGATTAGGATTATCTTGTCAGCTGACAAAGAAAGCATACTTCCTGTTTGTGATAAACCTTATCTCAAGATCAAAGAAAATATGCCGCATGGGGAGGAGCTTAAAAACTTGTGGAACTATCTATTAACATGCCAACAGTTCATCTGTCACAACATTCCATTGGAATTTTTGTGTGACAAAATGGAGTAAATTACATTACTGAATAATACTTACTGTTTTTTTAGTTCATACTAATTTATTTGAGGTTGATCGTGAAGCAAGTTATCTAAACTTATATTATTCACTCTCGACCACTTATTTCAGACGGAATCCATCTCATTTTTTTTAACGAGGTTTGTCATTTTGGCCAATCAGAATACTTGAATGAAGTGTGTTTTACTAGCTACGCGTACAGTCTTGCAATGTTTGCTGTATTGGGCTTTTCTGCATCTGGCGTCATTTTTAGCAATCTGTCAATATGTTAATTCGTTGGTGTCATCAAGCATTTGTATTTTCTTCAGTAAGTATTGTCATGTAGTAAAACTGCCTTTACTATTGTATTTCATTGCTGTAACACTTTCTGTCCATGTCCATGTACATGCAAGAAATGCCAAAAATGTAATAATATTAGATTCCTTTAAAGAAAATAATCTTGTTTGGAAAGCATCAACTGTTAATCTGAAGTTGCATAAAAATTATATATATAATATGTCTCAACATCCAAGTGCTGTAAGAGGTTTTAAAATGTAGTGTTTTTGTGTGTGACAGAAGTTGACGCGGTTTGTGGTGTACTGGCTGCTGCGGTTCCTGCCGCCGCTGGTCGTGGCCATCCTGTGTTACGGCCTCACGCTGCACTCCTTCTGCCTCACTGTGCCGCCCGATGCCAACACCACCTGTGCTGTGTTTGATGTCCTGTAAGTAGCTGTCAGGCTTAACTAGCAATTGGCATATTGCCAAACCCTTTGTCAGACCATCTGAAATTACATTTGGCCTGACAAAAAGCGGGATCTTATGTCATAACGCACAACTGATTGTGGGCCAATCAGAAGAATGAATATTTTGTGTATTGATGGCTATGCACACATGATATGTTTGACGTAACTTGCTTTCCTCCATTTTTTATAGCATCGGATGTCATTTCAAGCATTCTATTGATATGATAATTTTAAATCTAGTATGTATAGATACTAGTAACCAAAATCTTGAAATGATAATTTGTCTTTTGCTCTTGAATGACTGCCAAAAAAAAACAAAAAACAACAAAAGCAATCAAAAGTATATAAGGCCACCTGAGAAAATGTTTGCAAGACTCTCCTGATGGCGTTCTGTACTGTTGTATATTATTGCAGTGTACTAGTTTATGACCCTGTTTGTGTTTAGAGTATACTAGTAATGACCATGTCTTTGTTTGCAGTGTACTGGTTGATGACCCTGTCTGTGTTTGCAGTATACTAGTAATGACCCTGTCTGTGTTTGCAGTGTACTGGTTGATGACCCTGTCTGTGTTTGCAGTTAACTAGTAATGACCCTGTCTGTGTGTGCAGTGTACTGGTTTATGACCCTGTCTGTGTTTGCAGTGTACTGGTTTATGACCCTGTCTGTGTTTGCAGTGTACTGGTTGATGACCATGTCTGTGTTTGCAGTGTACTGGTTTATGACCCTGTCTGTGTTTGCAGTGTACTGGTTTATGACCCTGTCTGTGTTTGCAGTGTACTGGTTTATGACCCTGTCTGTGTTTGCAGGACGGAGGCCCACCATGAGCTCACCTGGGTGGACGAGTATGGCGGGGGACTCGTCCTCGCACAGAACATCTTCACATTTCTCCTCGTCATGTACTTTGGTAGGTTAACAAATGCAGGCTACTTTGTTATCAAATATATTTGAAAAAGTAAAACTTAATTAAAAGTAAGATTTTTTTTATATCTAATGGCAATATAGTTGTAGATCACAACAATTCTCTAATTTTTCTATTCTAGTTCTCTATGTATGGCCAAGCCTTGATCTGGTAAAAAAATATGTGATTTAAGGTGTAAAATTACTTCCCTTAAATTTAATTTAAGCAAATAAAGATAACTTGCATTTTAAAAAGAATTTTCAACCGTTGAAAAGTTATAACATAATATATTTCACATTTTAATGAAAAAAATATTTTTTATTTTCTGATAAAAAAATAGAAATGTGTATTCTTCATATTCCATTACAAAGGTCTTACCTTAATGCTAGAGGAATGAATTTTGCTAAGAATAGTTATCAGTATAGTAATTACACATACTTGCTCTTGGATACACTTTACTTAAACTACCTATTGCTCAGCTAAGTTACTCACTGATGAGCCTGTGTGGCTGTTGCAGGAGTGGTGTCGTTGAGTCTGGTCCACTGGAAGGACCACCTGTGGCAGCAGTGTCCAGCCACCAACCACCTGTGGCTTACTGTCATTCCTCTACTGTACGTTGTTACACTTTACTTTTTTATGCCCCCGCCATTGAAGAATGGTGGAGGGGCATTAAGTGTTACCCCTGTCTGTGCGTGCGTCCGTCCGTTATCAAAATTTGGTGTTCGCTCAATAACTTTTGAAAGACTGCTTCAATTCCAATTTGGTATGTTGATATATAATATCAAAACACAGGTCGAGTTCGATTTGGGTTACAATCCACTAATTTTTGACAGAGTTATGGGCCTTTTATTAAAAACATAGTACAAAAATTGGTGTCCGCTTAATTAGCGGGGGCATCCGTGTCCTATGGACACATTTCTAGTTTCTAAATTAGTTGGAATTTAAGATGAAATGTTTGTATCACCTTTTTGGTTAAAAAGTGATTAATCTATCATTTTCATAAATTTTTTTTGTTGATTTCTAGTATTTTAAGTAAAATTTCTGATAGAACAAAAATAAAGCACAATTGTTCAAGTATATTGGTGTACGGCAGGTTGTTGAGCCAGGGCGTGTTCTGTGTGTGTGACGTCTACCTCCGTGTGCCCGCGGGCGAGCCCTCCATGTCGCTATCGGACGTCCACCCGGCTGTCTGGGGCCTCGGGCTCACGTTCCCTGTCGTCATGGTCGTCATCAACGAGCTCGTCAAACACAGGGAAATTAGGTCACTGCTCACATCTGCTTGCAGTTGTATTTCTTTAGTATTAATTTGAGAAAAAGTGGAAATTCTCAGGAAGCATAGCCTGCATGGGAAAAATAGCCTTTTCTCTTAAGTATCATTTATTAATTGATAAATGATTAAAACTTAATTTACTTTTATAATAATTTTATGTTCACATTTATCTTTTCATCATCATGACTATGGCATAAAGTAATCCTTGATGATTTGTTTGTTACCAGGGTGGCAGTGCGGTCCCAGAAGCGAGCGCGGCTGGACTTCGACACCAAGCTGGGCATGAACTCACCATTCTAACATGGCAATAGCTCCCAAGGCTTACAGTGAACAAGTCTTTGTCTTCCCTTTTTCTGACTAACCCATAAAAATCATCTCGACCCAAGATACTTCATGAGCAATATTTATGAAATCTCATTTTTATTTTATTCTTGTTTTTGATGTTGATGTTTGTGAATTGAAATCTGTATGAGTTTTTATCAATTTAAAATATTTTTGGCCATCTTTCTTTTTCATAAAAATCTTGCTCATGAAGGGAAAACAAAGAATTGTTCCATTTAGGCCTTAATATGACATTGTGCAATACTCAAAAGCAGCAACTGCAGCATTGAACATGAGTCTCAATTGTGAAAGAGTTTGGTGTTTTATCTTATTCAAATTTTTATTGTGTATTATTTTATACCATGAGATCAGAAAAATTACACATACATAATGTCATTGCTGTTGCATGAATGTTAGACCTTCATTTTGAATTCTTTATAATGCTGTCATGTACAATAACCATTGCCTGAATTTAAGATGTTTCGAGTCATAAATAATCACTTTTTGTATAATTATTTTACCACAAAATTCTGTATTCACAGTATATGAATTAACATATCGACAGAAAACTTGAAATGATTTTTGATGCTCTGACAAATGCTGGAAAGCATGTTATGTTAAACTTTGCATGTGCGCGTTGACAGCGATACACAAAAGATTCAGATTGGACCAAATGATATGAAACGTTACGTAAAATCCCGCATTTTGTTGGACCAAGCATCATTTCAAATGCTTGGACAGATGGGTTGTTGATATGGTAATTAGTGTTCATGCATGTCTATGTTTAGTATTGTTTTATTATGGCATGTATAAACTATGGGTTGTTTGTTCCTGATGTGACATTCTCCACAAATGTTCCCTGCACTTGTCTGTTGTGAAGTATTTAGTAAACCAAACACTATTCAGCTTTAATTTACCATGCCTTATAATATACTGTGTCTTTCAATACATATATCAGCACTCAAACTTTGGTGCTTGAAACGTTAAAATATTTACACTCCAACTGCGCCTTCTATGATTAATGCATTTGCCCCAAATGGTGTTTATCACCCTATGAACGCAGTTTCTCGGAATACCTCTGTTTATCAGGTAATAACGTTTGTAATTGGTCGAGCGAGTTTTAAGGTGCAACAGCATTAGGGACGTTAACAACAGCAATGGCGTTATGTCAACTTCTGCTTTGCCATTTGTTGAATTTACATTTCATAATTTTAGCTCTCAAATCTTTTTTACATTAAAAATATCAAAAGGAAATGAGTGTAAATATAAGAAATGAATTTAATTGTTGATGTCATTATCAGTGTATGAATGCAGTTGGTCTGGTTAAAGCATGTGTGAAGTCCTTCCATGAAATTCATTCCTTGAAAAATGGAAAGTGACAGAGAAATTGTTATTACTAATTTAGAAACTATGTTTTTCATAACTACACACGTTTTGTGAAATTGATTTGTATTTTGAAAGTCGTAATTAATTTTTTGTCCTAACAGTAAAAGTTATTATTCAGCAGTTATTTTTATGTTTGAAGCAGTCAAGCATGATTTTATAAAGTTTTATTCAAAAGATTGTGGTATACTTTAAAAGCAAACAAAGCTCATTCCATCAAGAATTTCTGTAGAAATGTGTTGCTAAGTCTTTTGTGGATTTATAGGAACACATATATGAGTATTTTATGTGTATGACCTGTTTTTTATTATGTGGTCTGTTGCACTGATGATGTTACCTTGTTGTTATTTTGTGATATTAAATTAGTAAAACTAAATCCAGTGTTACTTTTTATAGCATTCAAGTGTTACTGAAGAGCAAAAATAAACATATTAACAATGAATGTCGAATGACTGGTAGGCCCCACCCAACCCCCTGGTTCCCATTGTTGAGAAAGTTTTTTAATAGAGAAGGGTCATTAATGGGTACAGGGAGCCTGTTATGAAAAATATCATGTTATAGAAATTGGATGTACAAAATAGGAATTTGAAAATGTTACATATTGTACCCAATTCATGTCCTTACTAAGACTAACCAGCATGTGAAATACGAATGCTCTGTGATTACTAACCATTTGGTTTAAATGAGTAGGAATCAGCATCTTAAAACTCTGTGACCTTGACCTCTCACAGAATGAACCAAAAATCAACAGCAGTTATGAAAGCTGTATAATCAATAGTTTTAGGATAATAAGTGAAAACTGTTCTACATAGATGATCACAAAAGTGACCACTGTGACCTTGATCTTTGACCTAGTCAGCACACATTAACAGAGTTTGTGTTATCAAGACCAATACATGTAAGCATATGAAATAGGAAGGCTCTATATGCAACAGTTCTCAAGATATTAAGTAAAAGTAGTTTTCATTTTTCAAGTGACCATTGTGACCCTGACCTTTGACCTAAAGTAATATGGGCCATATCCTCACCAAGACTAAATCACCTGGGTCCAATCAAGTTATGGACAACAGAAGGACTTTTGGCACTCAAAAATTTTTCTGCTAGAATTGTTTGGGGTTAACTTTAATTCTGCGTCCAAATACTATCTTAGCACTATGTTTGCTGCTTTTCATAATTTTATGCAAATTGTCAGCCTCTTTTCCTGACTAGTTTAGTAGTGAAACTGGCCAATTTAAATATTTATCAGTGTTCTGTATGTGTTACTATAGTACGTGAATGACATCGGGTGTCGTTATATCACGCTTCTTTAGGGTCCGATTTAAGTTCCAAATCACCCTCGTGTTTCTCCTTTTTGTTCCACTTGAACCTGTTGCCATGTTGCCCGCCCACGAGATCGAGGCTGATGGCGACCAGCAGCGCCAGGCCGCCATATCCGGCCAACTGGTACAGGAACATCCGCGAGCCGTAGTGCTCATAGATGAACCCTATCAGCGCCATGTGGCAGATTCCGCCCACGGACCCTCCTAGGAGGATGATCATCATGCCCATCCCCGTCAGCTCCAGGTGGTAGTCGGCCCACGCCACGCCGCCCGGCCACAGCGGCGCGATGAAGACGCCCAGAGGCTGAACCAGCACCCAGTACGCTGTGGCGTTGTCCACCGCCAAGAAGTTCATAAGAACAGCCACCGTCGCCAGTCCGCCCGTTTGTATTAAGATCAACTTCCGCATCGAGATCCACCGGGCAGCGATGGAAAAGCTGACCCGACCGACTGCGAAACTTATCCAGAATGATGTGTTAAGGAATGATGCATTGTCAGCACTTAATTTCAGCTGGTCTATAGAAAAACTGCGAATAAAATTAGCAACCATACGCTCACCGCCACCAGCGTTCGCAAAGTACAAGAAAAGGAGAAAGAACAGTTGGATCCCATAAAACATACGCCCGCCAGTGCACGTAGCTGGGTTGATCATTTTCATGAACCTGCGTATCTCGTCCATTCGTCTGTTACCGTTGCCTTTAGTTGTGTCAGCTTTAGGTTTCGCTACGTCGTCGTAATAACGCTCGCGGAATTGAAAAACATAAAACGCCAGCGAATGCAGCAAGACAAGAGTTGCAGAGATAATGTAGGTATACTCGACTCTTGATTCTCTTGTGACAAATGTCTCGATGGTGGTGTTTACAAACGCTGACGTGGACATTTCTAGCGCTGAGGATGAACTGGTTGCCGTATTATTCGTGCCATGCGTTCCCGGGTATGCGTTGACGCTACTGATGTTGAGCGGCACCTCGCGCGTGTCTATGTGAGCGCGGAAAGGGTTCGTGTACAGCGGAATGACGAACGAGCCGACGCCATATCCGGAATGGAGCAAGATCATCGGGGTGGCCGCCTTCTCCTGCCACATCTTCAGGATCAATCGCTGGCCCGCTGGAATACATTAACCCAATGATGTCAATAATTCTCTATTTACAATTCTCTATTTCTATAAACATCATAACTACAACAATTTTACAATCGTTATACATTTTAAAAATATACTATCAAAAGTATGTCAATAATTCTACAAGATAATAAATATTTTAAGAAAACTGTTTACCGATATACATGTAATAACGATACAAATGTATTGTTGCGTCTCTGGTTTGTTTGTTTTATGTATTTAATAAAGAAAAGCGGCTAAATTTACGGTATATTAACTGCTTTACGATACATAATCTAGAATTACTTCTTTACACACATAGTCATGCACTGACCGATGTTGATGACTGACTCGACCAGTCCGCCGATGAAGCAGAGCACCCACATTACTTGGACGTCCGGTGACCACGGAACGGCGTACGTGACGGCCGCGCCGATCTCGAGGGAGACGGCCAGCATCACGTGACAGTACGCTGGAAACCGGTCCACCAGTAAGCCGCCCAGCACGCAGCCCGGAAACAGACCCACGGGCCGCCCTGCAACCGCTACCGAGATCCGCTCGTAGTCCGTGTTCAACTTGAGCATCAGGTCCTTCTGTGTTGGCCCGAATATCTCCAGGTACAAACCCTGTGGTGACAGACAACGGAATGTAAGAGCAAGTATAACGCCTTTTTAACAAAATGGTTCGTATAATGTTTAAGCATTAATTTATCGCAAAATGAAAACAAAACACTTGCTCCAAAAAGGTGATGACAAGGCAAACAAGAATGCTTACTATTTGCATGTCGACTTACCAACGCTAGCCACGTGGCCACGAGGAAACCCGTTTCCACGACCTTCGCTAACGTGCTCTTCACGCGCCCGCCCCCTGTATACGGCTCCAACGCCGCCGCTTCCTGCTTTATGTCCATTTTGCAACACTGAGTAACACCTCACTGTTGCTTTTAAATATCGCGTTATGCTTTAATTCCCCACATTTATTGTGAAGCTACATGGACGAGAGTGTGACAGACGGAATCTGGCTTAGTGGGGCGATGGTCTCTGTAAAGTTCGTCTTGTTATCTCACCTGACAAAATGTTTATCTTAAACTGCGATGAAATAAAAAAAAGAAATATATAAGTAAATTTGTACCAAAAAATCACCTTGTTACATGTAAATGCACGTGTAATTATTTAAGACAAAAAATATGTTACCATTTTTCATCGCTAATGTTGCTTTAAATTCTATATACGTTTACTCTTTATAGATTGTGCTGTAAATTTTTTGCTTAATAAAACAATGAAAATCATGAGAATTTCGCTCAATTAGTTTTCTCTTTTTACATTTCTTCCATTTCTTGGACCCGACGACAATTTCTTCTTTTATACATTTTAACATAAATAAAATTTTGTAGAACATTTGGCAACATGTTAATTTATATGTATCTCGACTAGTAAATGAAAAGAACACGCAATAGTCAAACTTATGTTCATTTTTATTTATGCTCGCTCTGTAAATGTACTTCAAACGTTTAAATCAACGAGTGTCAACAATACAATTTTAGGTTTCATCTAAAACTATGTTTGTTTCTACTTAACCAACCGACCCATAAAATCGGTCCAAATAAAAAAATGAAGTCAAAATATATAATAAAATTATGTCAATTTTTTATTCATTCTTAGGCTTCTATAGGGGGTGGGGGTGTTCCATGTGGATAAATAAATCTAGATAATATATAGAACATCATCCCAGCCTACCGACTCTATATCCTAAATATTCTGGGTCAGAATAAGGGAAACAAACAATTATTCAAATTAGGCCTCAAAATAGCGTATGTGCTAGCACACGTAAGAATGTATCACAATACTTGAAATTAGAATTACAAACGTGGTGTAGATATGTTTGAACAATTAAGATTACCTGAACCGGGATGATTAACTTAGATAACAGAATTTAGGATCCACATGGTTGGTTTAGTTTATGCTTTTTAGGTCATTTAAAAAAAGGATGAGCATTTAAATCGTTCCAAAATGTTCTTAAATGCCTCAAGAATGTTCTCATAAAGGTATGCTAGTTGTAGGATTTCGTTTGACTTAAACCTACTGTCTATACTTCCTAAATCTAAGAAAAGAAACTACAGTACTAAATTCTACTAATCACGTCGAGCTTTATTTTAACCAGCCACCATACCAAATAGCTTTTACTCATGTTTAGTCATTAAACACACACAACAGGTTTGGGGTGCACAAAACAACATAATTTATATGGGTTTAAAACCAAACCTTAAGATCATATAGATATTTTCCGACAAAAAGCAACACATCAATTTTGACTAACGCCACATATAAAGTCAAATATCTCACTCGTTTTTTTTCCGCGCGCTCACTTCGTTCGCGCATATTTTCAACATTTTCGTTTTTGACAGATCCATAACTTTGACCATTATTTTTACTAGCTTTAACTAATCTTAACTACTAACATGTTTGCTATTGTTAGCAACTTCTTTGTGGCAAAATTATAACTTTATTTTTTATTAATATTAACAAATTGTAGAGGTAATGGCCATCAATAGATCTGTGCATAAGACTCAAACATGAATTGGTGACATCAGCGCATCCAGTGGGAAGGGGGCGCACCTCATGGACGGAAAGTTAAGATTGTTTCATGCCCAAAACGGCATGGAACGCCATTGCAGTTTTAAGATATTTTCGCTCGCTGTCCTCGCGACTCAATTTAGAAACAAATATCAAGATTTCAACTTGAAAGCCACATGCACAAAAATACTAGAAATACATGTATTCTAGCCATCAACAGTTATGTCGGACCAAATATCAGCTTCCATGAAGATATGAAACATCTCAAATACACCATTTAGTCGTCAGTAACTGAATACAACGCCAGTTACAATTTTTTTTTTCTTATTCTGTCAAAAATACAAATATACACTTAACAACATTCAGAAGAGAGACTATGTACAAGCTCCTGAGCTTTCTTCTCAATTCTGATACCTTTATTTCAACATGCATTTGATTGGCAGATCGTTTAATCTCTTATAATTTTACTTAAATCAATTTATTTATTTTCCAAATATAGAGCTCATACATTTTAGTATCTTTTTGTACTTACTTCTATGTCAATATATTTGTGCATGTTACCATGTAATTGT
>Ga0224511_10001284_pt1 | contig 14780 bp, 9 predicted proteins | sample SF_May12_sed_USG_2_FD_169988 | JGI IMG/M metagenome (GOLD analysis project Ga0224511, IMG submission 169988) | Sediment microbial communities from San Francisco Bay, California, United States - SF_May12_sed_USGS_8_1 | ecosystem: Environmental > Aquatic > Marine > Sediment | place: USA...
CCGATTGAATAGTTTCCATTTCAAGAAAATGTATAGTTTTCGCTTGCATGAAAATGTAATATTATGTATGTATATCTGTTTTGAAATTAATGAAATAGTGTGTTTGGTACGCAATAGGCTGTGACACAATAAAGCCATGCGCGATACACATCTTCGTGGAAAAAAGAAGTATGATGTTTGCGAAGGGGTGGGGTCGCTTTTAATAAGAAAACAATTTTCGTTCAGAAATTAATGATTATGAATGACAGTTTCTACCAATCAATCTGAATTTGACAGTATTTGCTTGATCATTTCATTACCAAGAAAACAAAGATACATTTTTGTAACATTCGCTCCTTGGCACTCAAAGCTTCCCACTTTATAATGGAATCGTTGATATCTGACCAAACTGCACCAGTGGCTGATCCAGAATTTGACCTTAGGGGATGGGGCGTGGACTTTATCAACGTGGGCAGGGGTAGAAAGTTTTAGCGTGTTTTGGTCTTATTAACCAGGTTTTCAACGAAAACCAGGTTATGGAGGTGAGACATATTGAAATGCCCAAAGCATCCCCAAAAAGTCCATTTGTCATTTTCAAAGACTGTAGATGATATTGAAATGAAAAAAAAGCAAAATACTGTGTCAAAAGTACCAATTTCTATCAATAAAATATAAAATTAATTGTTAATTAACCATTAATTAGCCAAAACAATGGATTTCACGCGGGCCAGCAGAAATTATAATCTAATAAGAGCATACCTTTCACATTTAGGCATATAAAACTTCATGCACTTACGGAGGTAATCTTAGAGTTTTATGAGTGAAACATCAATAAATTGACCAATAATGAAAAAAGGTAGAAAGTAGGACGTAAACAAAAGTTTGAACCAAAATTGATTCGTCTTGTTTGGACAAACTATTGATGTTTGACGTAATATAAATTGAAGAGACTTTTGTTTACGTCCTACTTTCTAACCTTTTCATTTTTGGACAAACTATTGATGTTTCACTCATAAAACTCTAAGATTACCTCCGTTAGTGCATGGATTTTTATATGCCAACGTGTGCAAGGTATGCTCCTATTAGATTATGAGTTCGCCCGCGTGAAGTCCATTGTTTTCGCTAATTAATGGTTAATTAACAATTAATTTAAAGTGTTATTAATAAAAATTGGTTCTTTTGAGGTAACCTCACAGTATTTTGCTTATTTCATTCCAATAGCATCTCTAGTTTTTGAAAATGACAAATGGACTTTTGGGGGCTGCTTTGGGCATTTCAATATGTCTCATCTCCTTAATCATCGTTTAAGGTTGACAGAAACCGGGCATAAGTATTGTTATCAAAGTCAACAAATATAAATGTTGAGTAGGAAGGTTTATTTCTTTTTTGGAAAATTAAGTTGCATCCTTAATTTATAGCAATGACATTTAAAGCCAAAAACATTGAAATGCTGATTTTTTAGAGTTGAGTCTGGTTACCTAAAATACATATTTGTTTGCCTAACTCTGATTTTTAAAAACAATACAGGCTCACAAAATTTTGTCTGTAAACTGTACATGGGAAACCACTTGAAATACAAAAGATATGTAAGGGATTTAGGTTCACTATGTGCCTATGATGTATTAAAGTGATGTTTACAGTCTGAAATGAAAGAAAAAAAATATGATATCCAAAAATGACTGCATGGACTTTCCTTTACATCGGATTAGGTGACCAGAAGCAAAATTAAGTGTTATTAATAAAAGTAATAATAATATTAATCATCATCATCATCATCATCGTCTTCATTGTCATCACCACAACCAACACCATCATCATTTTCATCTGGCTTAAGTTTTCAATCTATTATGATTTCTATTCTGTATGTATTGTTATAACATGATTTTCATCATCATCTTTAGCAGCATAATCATCATCATTATCGTCATCATTATCATTATCGTCATCATCATCATCATCATCATCATCAACATCATCATCATCATCATCATCATCATCATCATCATCATTATCATCAACGGTATTGTTCTCATAGTCTGTATGTATTGGTCTGCACTGTGCACATCCATTAAATTTGGCGCAATTTTATGCCATACGTTGACGCCTGAAATGACGTCATGATGTCATTTAAATATTATTGACATATTTTGACGTTACGCCATTTTATTGCAATACAAGATGTAAATATTTAATAGTTTTCATATTTTGATAAAGGCCTTTGGGCCGAAATATTAAATAAAGAGTAGAAATACTGTGAGTTATATTATGTCCCTTAAATGGACAATTTACTGAGCAGAAGCAAATCTTTTGTGTTTATGCCTTTTATGCAATATAGATTATTCATTCTACTGATTTCCTACAGAGTTTTCAACCTGGATTTTTGTGAAGATATATTCATGAGTAACTATCAGTTAAATACCCAAAAATCTTATAACTTGCATTATGTTATTTACAATATTGCCCTTTTGTTCCTGTTAAAGACCTAGTTTTCTCCTTCTTTGTTTGACCCCCCCCCAATTTAGATCAGTAGTGAGTGATCTGGTTACTCTTCTAATGGTTTGCTCACTGATGTATGCAGGTTTTTAAAGCATTGTTTTTGTAATGAATATTAAAATAATTTGTTTAATAATACACATTATTACTGTAATTATAATACAAATAATATTAATGATGATATTTTAAAATAATACTATTATCATTTATATAATAATTTAAAAAAAGTAGTAGTAATAGTAGTAGTAGTAGCAGCAGCAGCAGCAGCAGAAAGTAGCAAGTAGCAAGAGCAGCAGCAGCAAATAGCAAGTAGCAGTAGCAATATCTTTTTAGAATTTTATTAGTTTTTAAGCACTGTATGATTGTCTCATAACCCGACTATATCTGGTCAGCTGAGCAACATTTGGATAAAAGACTTATGGGGATTTTTTCCTATATAAGAGATACAAACTTGAAACCTTTTTAAACTGCAAATGTAAATGCATTCTGTCACAGCAATTTATGTGGTAAGGCCCTGCAGTACTGATCACTTCTCCTAGAATGTGAAAGGATTAGATTAAAGTGAACAAATTAAGTTACATTAAATCAAGTTGACAGGTTTGATTGTATTCACAATCAATATCTGTATACACCATCTATCCATCTAAACGCCTATTAGTCCAGGAACAAATACCATGAAATACCCATGCACCAAGTGTTAATTCATGGCTCAGTGCATAATGATAGGGTTCCTAATTAAATATCGATAAAGACCCCCATTAGTAATGGCTTTAATATAATCTAGAATTATTACTGCACCCCCCATACACTGACTAGGGTTGCTGCTGCCTCCCGTACTAGCAGATACATTATAATTTATAATGAAATTCAAATTAAAAAATAGACAAAACCAAAGCTCTTTTGGGATGTACAGGAAACAAACATATTGTTTTAGGCATAATTAAAATTATATTCATAATACAAAAATTAACATTTGACGTGTAGGCGACTTAGATAAACAATAAGGGCTGATAATGTAAGGTGATGTATTAGCTGTAAAAACAGTAAAACGGGTACGGTCGATAAGAGGCAGTGCCTTAGTACATATTAAAAGTTATTCACACATACAATGATAGACATAAATAATTAGCACAGCGATTTCACTGAACGCCTGTCACACCATTGGTTAGGGTTCGAATATCACTAGAAGTTTATTTACATTTTTTGCTTAGTTGTGTTTAATGCGCATATTACGACTGACATAGTCTTTTAGTGTCGTTTTTTGTTTTATTTTTATTTTGTTTTAAATTCGATGCTTTAAGCCACTCTTCTTATTCGTAGCCATGTTCAACTCTAAGTGATGTCGATGCATCTGAAGCTACTATGCGATTTCAAACCTAATTTCATTGTTTTAAACGTGAAAATCGAGAACACTCACCTGTCTCATGAAACTGGTTCATAATTAAAAGAACGCATCTGTTGAGAATCGAACCCAAAACGTCAGCGTGACAGCCTGAAACCCACTTACTTTATTAACCATAAACTTTACGATATTTACATAGATGACCTGTTAAAAGGCAATTCGATTCGTTAGTTTTCTATTAATAAACTCGAATGTATACGGAATATGCATGAGTGCCACTTAAAACCTCAATGACAATAAATGCTTATACTTTTACCATTTTTTGTAGGGTTGTTAAACATTTAAGATTTGCATAATTTTAGTCAACTTTGTAACTATGAAACATAAGGTTTAGGTTATAAAATACTGTCCATTTAACTGAAATCGTTTGTTTTCTCGTTCAGACGTCATCACACATCACACTGAATTTTTTTTGTTTAGACGACTTTACACTAAAGTAATCGTTTTACTAACGACTGACCTTGTCATAATAGGTAAATGGCGTCTGAAAAGGACATTTGCTTTTGCCATCTTAATAAAAAATTGTAGTTTTTACATCGGTGTACTAAATCTATAAATATGCTTACTAATATTTCAAACTAGTATCCATGAAAATGACCCCCTTCCCTTGGTACGCATTATTCGTGGGATTGTTTAAGACTCTTAGGTTTAGCAGTAGCCCACGCAACATTTAGTGCTTTTATTAAGCTGTCACAAATATAGCTTTTAAATTTATCATTTTTATAAGAAAGATATGTCGAAAACCCAAGTTTTTAAGCAGGTTTTTAACGAAAATCCTGGTTATTAGATTGGTGAAAGGCGGGCGGGCGGGCGTATCCTAAATGGCGTCAAACTGGGGTTTTCCGCTCAATAACTTAAGTTTGCTTTGGCCTATTGACACTGATTGCTGTATGGGTAGCTTAAATCAAGACAAAGCTTGGGATTGCTACCCAGGTGTCTGTAATCAAGGTCAAGGTCACTGTAACTAAAAATAGAAATTCAGTTTCCGCTCAATAACATAAGTTCGTTTTGGCCTATTAACACCTATTTTGCTGTATGGGTAGCTTATATCAAGACGCAGCTTGGGATTGCTTCCCATGTGTCTGTGATCAAGGTCAAGGTCACTGTTACTAAAAACAGAAATTCAGTTTCCTCTCAATAACTGCTTTTGCCTATCGACACCAAACTTGCTGTATGGGTAGCTTTCATCAAGACGCAGCTTGGTATTGCTACCTAGGTGTCTGTGATCAAGGTCAAGGTCACTGTTATTAAAAATAGAAATTCAGTTTCCGCTCAATAACTTTAGTTTGCTTTTGCCTATCGACACCAAACTTAGTGTATGGTTAGCTTACATCAAGACGCAGTTTGGCATTGCTACCCAGGTGTGTGTGATCAAGATCAAGGTCACTGTTACAAAAAATAAAAATTCAGTTTCTGCTCAATAACTTTAGTTTGCTTTGGCCTATTGACCCTTAACTTGCTGTATGGGTAGCTTACATCAAGACGCAGCTTGTGACTGCTACACAGGTGTGTGTGTGTGTGATCAAAGTCAAGGTCACTGTTACTAAAATAGAAACTCAGTTTCTGCTCAATAGCTTTAGTTTGTTTTGGCCTATCGACACCAAACTTAGTGTATGGGTAGCTTACATCAAGACGCATCTTGGGATTGTTACCCAGGTGTATGTGATCAAGGTCAAGGTCATTGTTACTAAAAATAGAAATTAAGTTTCCGTACAATAACTTTCGTTTGCTTTGGCCTATTGACACCAAGATTGGTGCCTGCAACCAATGCAACCGAAATAACGGCATCATTTTTTCTTCACTGCCATCTTTCATTTCTCATTCCTGTTATATCAACACTTGGTTGAATCATTGAAAACCTAGTTTCGTCGCATTGCGGCGGTTCTTGTTGTTGTTAATACACAGTAGACAAACTTTAAATAATTTAAAGTATGTTGTACGCGTTTGGGAAGGGGGTTGCACTCTCATTCATAAAGAAAGAATACAACTTTGGAGTTATGCACTGTAAACAATTATATGCTGACAACTAGGAAAAATAACACTATATTTGCAGATAATCAAGATGTTTGACACTATAACTTCCGATTCTTTAAAACGACTGTACCTTAAATATAGCTTTAAAACAAACATGCATCTCAGTATAGTAGAGAGCCACAACGCGGTATTAAAACCCTAACCGATGGTGTGACAGGCGCTCACTCAAACCGCTGTTCTAATTATTTCTATCTATCATTGTGCATGTCAATAACCTTATATGAGATAAAATCTAAAACTCGACTGTCGATTTAATAACGGCAAACACTTGAACAAGTTAACGATTGTTTTACGAACAGTTACTAGTGCCACCTCAAACCTTAATGACAATACACTCTTTTCTTCAAAATAAAACAAAACTATGTAAAAGAAAAATCTAAACCATAACACATTCAATTATCTATTGAATATTTAACAAAACAAATTAAATTAAGAAATGCAAAATAAACGTATTGTATTGTATTGTATTGTATTGTATTGTATTGTATTGTATTGTATTGTATTGTATTGTATTAATATTTTTTTAGAAATAGTAAGAAGATGGCATCATTCATCAACACTTTCATGGGGATGTACTAGCCACCATCCATTAAGAAAAACATAAAACTTAAATAATAAAAGTAATGGGTTGTTTGAACAAACTACGCCCACACCAGTCCAACCAATCATTCTGGGCCGTTTCCGATCATACGTGACCAAATGAAATGTGTACACCGTAACTTTTATATGTATGTTTTTTAACTTTTATATGTAATGACACTGTTCAATCGACGTTAAACCTGGCGGAAAATATAAATAGACTTTCAGGTTTATAGCAAATGTTGTCCTACTTTATTTAAATAATAAAAAGACCATTAAATGATGATACCACGGTCACATTTATTTGTTTTATGATAATTTTTGTTTTAATAAAAACGTTTATAGAAATTCATATTATTTTTTTATAATTTTACCAACACATATTTTCGAAAATATTAACTAAGTTTAACACATTTATTCAGAAATAAACGATTTTCGTGGAATGTCAAGTTTTTTCACCTAAATATCGTAATATTTTGTCTGGTAAATTTGATATCTACGAATATAAATTACACAACTGTATCATTATATTTAAAAAAAGACTTTGCTATATGCAAACGTTTTAATAAGGCATGAGCACTCTTGCAATGTTATGAGATTGACACGCGCCTAAGAACGCAGTATTCATAGCAAAAGACCGGTACTTGTACGCAAGAAGTCTGTCTTTTGGTACGCAGTACAAAACTTACGCACTAAAATGTGCGATTTTTACTATGAGCACACATCAAATGCACAAAGCAACTCAAAAGAATTGTTGTTTTCGCTCGCACCTGTTATTGTTTTTGTGATAAATAATAAGACAAAAACATGTTTATGTTGGGTTCCAACAACTAAAAAAACTATAAAAAAAAATAGATTATAGTGATACTTTGTCAGTGGTCGCAGCTAGGGCTGTGCATGCAAATTAATGTGTTTGAATCAGATGATATACTAAATTAAACACAACTACGTTTTTGGTTTGAGTTTCGGTACGAAGGATGCCACATGCCATGCAGCATTCGTACCTTGTTATAAGCATACATGTATTTTATGTTAATGTTGAAGCTTTGACTCAATGCTTAACAACGATGTGGACACAATGATTTGTCAACAATGCTTGACGTTAAAATAATTTGCTTGTTAGACACAGACTAATCGTGTGGTTAAGTCTGCGAATAAGTCTATAAGCCCGAAGCTCCAGTCGAGTAAACGGCCGGTCGTTCGATTAGATTAAAATAAGTGCAAATGAACGCATTTTTATTTGGGCTTTTTTAATGTTAGTCGGGCTATAGAAAATTTTATTTCTATAGTCGAAACATAATTAGCGCGCAGACTGGTGAGATTCATCCGTTGTCTGAAGGTAAGGGAGGTCCCTACGGGTATAGTGTAGGACGTTGTAAGTTTGCACTTTTATCCAGCCCGCTTGCAGTAAGTTAGATATAGCCGCCACTTTTTGGTACGTCTGCGTGCTGACGTGGCCCCGTATTTGGCTTGTCTCGGCCGTTACATCATAATGGGTTTACAGGTTTTAATTATACTTGGTATAATTGTTAAACTTGTTGAGACTGGATTGTCGCGCGCAAAAAAACAATCTTTTTTACCACAAAAGGCGTGGTAAAACTTAGAGGTCAAAGTTCAAATTTGGTCAAAATAATGTTATTAAAAATCTAACACTGTAATAGATCAACTTATTGTAACATAAATTGGCACAAACGTTACCTTGATAAAATAGATCGTTGCACGCAAAAATATCATTTTGATACCCGGCAAGGTGAAATACAGGTAAAACGTCAAATTTTGTTGAATGTCTAGACTTTGGCACAAATGAAACATCTATGAAACGGAGTGTCGCGACGAAGAATCTCATTTAATCACATAAATGTGTGGTCAGACTATTTATAACGGAAGCTTGTATGTACCCCCGGAATGAAACATGTCGTCTACAAAGAATTGCACAACACTTACAAATGCAAAATAAGGTATATAATGTCAGTTGTATTGCCATTGAGGTTTGAAGTGGCACTCATGCATATTCCATATACAGTCGAATTTATAAATAGAAAACTAACGAACTGAATTGACTTTTAAACCGGTCACCTATGTAATATCGAACAGCTGTATGGTAAATAAGTAAGCGGGTTTCAGGTAAATCGTCTTTAGGTCTGTGGTTTAGCTGATGCGCTGGCGCGCTGGCGTTTTGGGTTCGATTCCCAACCGATGCTTTTTTTATTTTGAATCAGTTTTATGAGATCGGTAAATTTTCTTGATTTTCACGATTTAAACAATGAATTTGTGCTTGAAATCGCATATTAGCTTCAAATGCATGTACATCACTTTGAGTTAAACATGGCTACGAATAAGAAGATTGGCTATAAGTATCAAAAATAAAATAAAATAATATTTAAAAACGAATTTAAGACTATGTCTTTCGTAATATGCGCATTAAACACAAGTTAAACAAAATTCTAGCGGTATTCGAACCCTAGCCGATGGTGTGACAGACGCTCACTCAAACCGCTGTACTAATTAATTCTATTTATCCTTGTGTATGTCAATTACTTTTCATGAGATAAAATCCAATACTCGACTTGCGATTAAATAACCGCAAACACCCGAACTAGCTTACGATTGTTTCCGTACAAACCTAACACAAGGAACGACACAATGACTCTTACAATAGTAGCAGTCATGCAACTCTAGACAAAAAACATTAACAAGAATAAAACTAATTAATGACTGCTTACGCTGTATTCTGAAACCGGACTGAATGGTCTTTTAAATGTTGAAGGAAGAAGTGAATTGAAAAAATTGAAAAAAAAATGAAAAATGTAAAATCACGCGACAATAACAAAACAGCAGAACGCTGAAGTTCCATGAAGTTATAAATCACTCAATTTCAATTGGAAAGGCTTCAGGAACCACAGGCAGTTTTAAAACAATAACAAACAAGATGGCCGTTCTTACCCCTTCATTAATCAATAATAAAGTTGAAAAATGTGTAAGGAAATAATTTTAAAACATGTTAGTGCAACCCCCAGCTGGTTTGGTACCCAAAATTGTTATTTATTCCTCACGAAGACTGGACATAAAACTAATTTACAAAATGGTATTTTAACAATAACAGTATCACTTTGCCATTTTTGTTTGAACATTAAAGATGCTATGTCTTCATCTTTTAAACAGAATTGTTTACATTTTACTTTTGAACCACAATTAAGCAGTTTACTCTCTAAATATAAGAAACTTCAAAATATAGCTATCCATGCAAATTATAATACTACAGACAAAAATGCCTTCGCTGAAAAAGCTTGGTCCACAAATATGGCTTTATTTGTATTAAGGTTTTTATGCATGACAATGAAACAGTTCAATAGTTTGACTACAATTAATCATTTTAGTTATTTTGGTGGCCGAGAAGTAACGCACCAGACTGTGGTGCCTGAGGTCCAGGGTTCAATTCCAAGGCCTAATACGGACTTTAATGGGGTTTGTTGTTGTAGCCTCTTTTTGGTGTAAACAAATTATTTGTCAAGAAATGTTACCATTTCCATAGCAATGCTGTCATTGAGTATACTTAACATAGTGTGAGTGTATGACCAATTATAAGAGCATCAAGAACTAGACATAGCATCTCTAAAGGTCACATACATAATAGATGCATTAACCTCAGAGTGGCTGTTATGCATCTCTGAGGTTAATGCTTGCATGTACTTAAACACATTAACTTCCGTTCGTTTTCATTGTCAATAGCAGGCGCTCATTTAAAAGATTTTCTTGCCTGATTCATTTTAGGGTATGGCTTCATTTGCCCTTTAAAGATAGTGTTTACAAAAACTGTCCTCTTTACACATGAATTTACTACTGTGTAAATGTACATCACTGCAGAACACTAATGTTGGTCGTCATGGCAGTGAGAGCACATGTGTTGTTGTGGTGGTGAGAGCACATGTGTTGTCATGGTGGTGAGAGCTCATGTGTTGTCATGGTGGTGAGATCAGGAGAGGCTGTACTTTAAGGAAGAGGAAATCCCAGAAGCTCACGCGACCATCGCCATCCTGGTCTATCTCTCTGAAACACATGTCCGATCAAATACATAACCACCACTTAGCATTTATTTGACAACAACCTATTATGGAGATTAGAGGCTAAGTGCAATGTAACCGCAGCATTTTTGTTTCAAACATAATTATAAATTTTAGAATGAGTTTTACCGCTACCTATTTGTAAAGGTGGCACTTAAAAGCAATACATGTATACACACATGTATACCGTATTTTATGATTTTAAGTTCATTAAAGATAGTTAAACACATTTAACACAAAGAATTTAAGTAACGAGTTATGAAAAAGGGCATACAGTAGAAACATGTTACACCAAGTATCACACTTTAAGCATATAAACTTGTTTATATCTTATATGCACATTACTATAAAACCATAAAACAGCATGTTTTGTAAGCTTCAGAAAGAAAGCATATATTGCTTTTCAGTTCATACATGTATCACTACTTTCAGGGGCGTATTTGGGCCCAAATTGAGTTTACGCACTAAAAGAGTTCCTCGGGCGGTTCTCTGTTTTAAGTATCCGTCTGGAGAGCAAGACATTCGTACATTAGATTTAACAATTTTTTAAACTGAAATTATTAAAATACTGTAATATGAGCCAGTGTCGCGAGCGAAGCGAGCGTCGAAAAAAATCAGTATTTTGGCATAAATGAACATTATTTGTTTTAATTTCATACATACGTTTATGTCTCAAGCCTACATGTTCAAACACAGTGTCGATTTTGTCGAAAGTATGCATACCCCTTTCGCTTTCAGATTTTATAGCATATTTGAACGTTTTACAGATTAACTTGTTTCTGAACGAGTATACGCACATGCGTAAATGCGTATGCCTGGATACGCGCCTGACTACTTTAGCAAATGAAACATTTATCCTTTATCATTGAAACTGACTAGAATTTAGCAAATGAAACGCTCATATTTTATCATTTATCACTATAACTGACTAGAATTAAGCAAATGAAACATTCATATTTTATTATTCATTATTGAAGCTGACAAGAATTTAGAAAATGAAACACTTATATTTTATCATTTATCACTGAAACTGGCTTAACCACTAATAATCTTTTATTGCGGCTGATTGCTGGTCAGATAAAAGGGGTTAAATTGACTAGAAAACCCTTATTTTGTCCCGAGAGACAGGTCGTAATAGTGAAATAGCAGGGGTGGTTGAAATTACGGAATTAGTGGCCATTGAATCACATAGAGTAAATATTTTGTTCCAAAAAACAAATGGTCATAAGGGGTGGTCTTTGCTGAGGGATGGTTGTTAAAAGGGGTTTCACTGTAATATCACGTACATTCTATACGAGTCTTCGTGTAAATAAATTAACTATAAAGTTTATGGCATGACTATAGGTACATCATTCTTGCCAATGTTGGGTTTTGTGTATGATTGACTGTTTTCATTTGTTCTAAGCTAGTTGCTAATAATAAACGAAATGACAAATTCAATTGTTATTTAAATTAATTAATGATACAATGTTGAAAATATGCACAAGTGAAGTGAGTGTGCAGACAATAAGTGAATTATTTGACTGTATAAACATAATGAGATGTTGGTCTTTTAAGGTATGTGAATGATATAACAGGACTTCTGCCTACTGCGTACTTGCCCTTTGCATACAAATCCCCACTCCCCTTGAAAACTGTGAACTGTGGAGCATCATCACACCTTAACAATAACATTTGCTAGATTTAACAGAGAGTGCTAGCCATGTAACAAGTCAAGGCTGAATGTATCACAGAAACTGGAACATGTGGTGCCTGGCTGCTAAACTCTTTCTTCACGTCGTCCACAGTGATAAAAAACTAGGACAAGAATAGGATAAAACAATTTTTAAAGGACGGCAAAAGTACGGATTTCGCAGCTCAATAGTAGGGATAGTAGGGCTTTTTCTTTCTTTTTGTAATTTGAGAGCATGACACCTCAAACAAATTGGGACATTATGGCTGTTTTCTTATCCAGCACAAGAAATGTATTAAACTGAAGAAAGGGTAGCCCTCAGGAAACAAGGCCTAAATGAGAAAACAGCAGCCTCGGTTTTATTGAAGCTGTTCATAATTGGTAATGAAAGATGCCACACCACTGACGCCCCTAGCGCATGAGCGAAACTCCATTTTCAAATGTAAACAAACAAACAGTCAATGATCCGTAAGGACCAGAAAAATATGACAACACAATGATGAAGTACGGGGCGACATTTTACAGCCGCCACACATAAATCTGGTCTTTAAAGACGCTAGGTCTGTATCTTTATACCCTTATAATGGGTCACAAATATTGCAATATGTAAAGTATACTAAATAAATTAACACTGCAAAAGAAATTGCAAAATATTGTGACAAATTAAGTGTTTCGGGACAAAAACGTATAAACAACGACATCAATCAACAATTCAATCATAAAAATCCTTGCCAGAGCCAGGAATTGAAATCTGAGACCTCTCGCTCCCAAAGCGGATGTGTTACCTCTGCACCACCGAATCAACTAAGGGCAATGGGTCAAAACACATGTTTACAAGAGCGAATGTGCGGGCAACACATTTTCAACAAATTCATTTTTTTCTGTAATATTTTCAGATGCATGGATAAACATATTTGGCAGTTTTTCATATTTACGGGAGTAGGTGTTACTGCTTTAATGTAACATGAAAACAATTCTGACCTACAAGATACAAGCATACCATCTTTAAGCTAAGACTTGTATTGTAGTTACATAAACGTGGAAGAATTTTATATTTCATTTCTGAAACAAAAAAAACGTATGTAAATAGCGTGAACCTCATATTAAAATTGAATTTGAATTCAATGAGAACATATACATATAAACTGGTCTTCGTGGAGCATCAGGCACCTTTTCATGTATATGTTTCTCATCGAAGTCAAATTCAATTCGAGGATGAGGACCCACTGCTTCTCCTTTAGCCCTGCGCCATTGGACAGTGAACAGACCATTCCACGAATGTGTTAGCATGCGTTTGTGAGGTGTTTGTTTGGAAAGTGATTTTGTTGTACAATTAGGGTTAATGTTAATGTTAACGTTTCTACGTTTATGCAAGGAAGCGTTGCTATTTTCATAAAATTCCGCTACCACTTGGTAAATGTTAACTTGTATTGTTATTTTGTAGCAATGTTTTGCAAGCAATGAGATACAAGTAAGCTCTGACGGCGCCAAGTTTGCATATTTGATATTTGTGACTGTAGAAAACCAGGAGTATGAAGTGTTAAATACTAGTAACATAAATCATTTATGTGTTTTTAATCACAATTTTTATGTATGAAATTACGCTAGTTCACAACATCTTTTGTTTATCCCAGAATTGTTAATGTTGTTGAATTTGCAATACTTCGTCAATAAACAACAAAAATATTCTTTAATTATTTAAACATTCAAACTATGTGTATTGCTCTATGAAAAGTAAAATAAGTTCTATTGTTTACCCATGAACGTTTAATACATTACACATGTATTAACAATAAAATCTTTTACCAGTACAACCCTATTTAAAACACACAATAGGGAATTCTATTATCATTACTTAGAAAAGGTAACAAAAGGTAAAAAGGTTCATTGTCCTGTTCAAACATAATCTCACATGCGTGTTCGCGCACCCGTCCGTCCACAGCGAGACTGCTGCTGCCACCTAGTGTGTAGGTGACAGAAGGTGGCGGTAGGGGCAGCTGTTGGAGGGACGAAACATAAATAATCATTTTCACCTGACATGTGTGAGGTTCAAATGCTGATGATTACAAACTAATGATTCATACAGGCAGAATATCAACTATAGTGTAATAAAAGGCCTACCTTCAAAACATACTTGATTTTTGAGTTGTTAATCAAGAGTTTATGTGTAGGTCTAAAACCACCAATTTTTTCCCCTATATATCATATAGTAGGTTTGAGCAAAAATATCTCAAAATCTGCCGTATACAGTATATGTATATCTTTTCTGAAAAATCTTTAAAATATGAGTATATAAAGGCAATGCAAATATAGGTTGCGTGTCTTGCAAGAAAGAACTCCATAAAAAACCAAACACGTTCATCATTCGTAAAATTTGGCGAAAGTTGAAATTCACACTCCATCCACCAGCAAGGGCTCTCTAAGATTGAAAGTTTTATTGTCCTGAGTACACATCATCTTATTCCCTTTCTATAAAATACAACAATTATTTATGTCATTTAAAATTAGCAACAGCATGGCTACTTTAAAGTATTCTTATACAAGTTTTTAATTTTGAGAG
>Ga0224511_10001285_pt1 | contig 14777 bp, 4 predicted proteins | sample SF_May12_sed_USG_2_FD_169988 | JGI IMG/M metagenome (GOLD analysis project Ga0224511, IMG submission 169988) | Sediment microbial communities from San Francisco Bay, California, United States - SF_May12_sed_USGS_8_1 | ecosystem: Environmental > Aquatic > Marine > Sediment | place: USA...
ATTGACAATCGTGTGTTTTCTTGTTCAGACGACATTACACTGAAATACCCGTTCTTTTATCAACCAACCTTGACAATCGTGCGTTTTCTTGTTCAGACGACATCACTCTGAGGTATCTGTTCTTTTATCGACTGACCTTGACAACGTATAGTTCTCAACGAAATCGTCGATTACAATGAGAAGCGTACCATGTATGTTTAATAATTATCTCTTGTGTTTTCGATGTAAATGAGTAAAAAGCGTAAAAATAATGTTTAAGTATATACTATATTGTGTTTTATATGCGTGATAAACGCTTGACGCACAATAAACCATCGCGTCAATGCGAAGTTTTATTAACGCGCGCGATACAAAACCTGATTATGTTCCGCAAATAAATAAATAAAGATGTACCATTATGAAATATGAATTAGGTATATTTCATTATTATTTGGTAAATTTTAACAAGCGTTGTTGGTTTGGCTTTTTGTTTGGTGAAAAGAAAGGTGTCGTCTGTATTAACGTCGAACGCAAATAACCGCGCGATATTTTGACGTCGGACACACAAATTGACAACATGTTATGTTACTTAAACTTATACAACTTTGTAATTTGTTATTCCATTAAAAACGGGTTTCACCAAGGTGTTGAGAATGAATCATACTATAATGTTATCTAAAAATCTGAAAATCGAAAAACATGTCATTAAGGTCGAAAATCACACGACGCTCCTCATATATAAATGTAAATAGCAGGCACTATAAAAAATTCACTTTAAAACGAGAGTGACTTTGAGACAAACTTGCATTTATGAAATGCTTTCACATACATGCCTTCTCCAACATAACCACCTTTTATTGTTGTACTTCCTGAATAATTTCTGTGATCTCTTGAGATCTTACTTTGACTGAAAGAGGGAAGTTATGCCGACTATAACATGCATATGAATCATTAGTTAATACTTCTTATGCTACGGTTTCCAATACTTTGCAGGAGACCCAGCTGATATAACTTGTGATGAATACAAGTACATTTTAACATATTTCAACAGTATATTTACAGGCAAACGCAGCATGTGTGGTTTCAGATGCACTGTATCATTAATACACATGGTCATTCCCTGCATTTAAAGTATCCGCTTTATGTATGAGTGCATTGCAAACAGTCTCTTCTAACAATGCAATACAAACTAGGGGAAAAGGCGACAATGGACTTTTGAACTAATGCTATCAGTGAAATAGAAAGTGACAATATGTACATTCGTAGATGTTTTTTTATGCATGGTTAAAACTTTACATGTATATGTACATATTAAGATAAGGTAACATACTGTAACATACATGACAACTACAATATACCTTAAAAAGTCAAATGTGTATGCGAAAATTTATTTTATTTTAAAAAGGCATCATAAAAATATGACATTGCCAAATATTTATCGTTGTTAATAAAAATAGTCTACCTGGTTTGTAGTAACGGACACATTTTCATATGTTACAGAAATTTCGTAATATAATGACCCATGCATCCACCTAATAATACATACACACAAATAGTTAATGTATGTATACTATATAATAAATAGTTTTTATCGTTAAGGCCGCTTTTACGATGATTTAGCATATTACACTGTTTTACCATAACATTTGCTATTGCAAGGTAACGTAAATTTCTGCTTACCTATTGTGTAAAAGAGTTTAAAAGAGTGTAAAGCATGAATTTGGTTTACAAGAGAAGCTTCTGAAAGTTATAATGGTTGACATAATAGTTCAAACTAATAATATTGTTAAGACTTTTCACAGTATGTCTCTATTAAATAATATGTCAATGGTATACGGTAACGGTAATTACAATGCTGTAGTTTTAAAACACCAACGTGATAGAAGTAAAGGCACTGAAAATGAACAGCACACATTAAAAATTAAAAAAAATATTTGTCTTTATATGTTTCTAAAATATTAGGGGATGATTTTATCTATTACCCCACAGACTATTAGTTAAAACTACAATTTAAGAGGAAATGGTCGGCCATTTTGATATCAAGGATGGCCGCAGTACATGTATGCATCATTTAGTTGTTTTTTTCCGCAGCTATTACTTCTACATAATAGAAAACAGAAACATAAAAATTATGTAAAAACGGTTCAGACATGATGTTTTTTATCCCAGCGATAAACGGAAATAGACCTATCTACGGCGGCCATTTTATATTTGAAATTTTGAATGTCAAGGACTCAAAGTACAGCCGTGGTAGGGCAAAAAATGGAACCAGCATACCTCAAATATGTAAATAGGCATGACTACCTGCCTGTACTAAAAATGCCGTTAGAAGTTATATTTTCCCAAAATCAAACTAGTCTATTATACATGTATGTTTTATCCATATTTTGTTAGACTTATAGCTTAGCTCCTTGCAGGCACCCTCTGTGGTCTTTCTGAAGAAGTGAAAACGCAACGATCGACAAAATTCATCGTAATAGTTTCTCTAAAGAGCAAGGGTCTCTTAAAATATACAGATTTTAAATGATGGCAAGAGTACAAAGTATTGTGTTTTAAACTTTTGTTTACAAAATGCCAAGAATGTAGAATTTTAGAAGCAACTTAAGCTCTGTTTTTAATTCTATTTTACAAATGAAATAAGATTATTTAATCGGCATAGCTTTGTATCTTTGCATTTGACCGAACTCTAGTTAATATGCAAAACCATGAAAATGAAATAATGAGAAATGAAAAATCAATCTCATAAAATGTACTTATTTCTGGCAACATGGCCCACTCTACCGGTATATAAACGAATTCGCAAATAATATTTTATATATTGATCGCGTTAATCAAGTTTAAGTAGACAACTGGTACAAACAAATCAAATTATTTATGAGGTGTAATACGAACACAACCTCCAAAGCAAACATTCAAATTACAATTTAATTGCATATTAAAGGCAATCAAAACAGGAAGAATGAAGCAAGTCATAGAGTGCTTATTAAGTATCTTCCTTCTTCGCAAGATTGTTATTGGTCCAAGCAATTTGCCAATCACAAACAACTGTACCTTTAGCTTTGTTTTGTTTCTTTGAAAGATTTTTATGATGTTTCATACAGTCCAGACATTCTACCTCATGAGCCCAACCCATATTAAGTAGTAATCCTTGGTTTCAAAGATTTCACGTCGTTAACAAAAACCATCATTAAATTAAAAACAAATGTTTAAAAAAACAGGACAACACAAAATGGAAACCAAATGAAAGTATTTGCCAATACTAGAGCGAACAGGAAGAGGGTGAACACAATTTATTTTTCCTTTTAGAAACATGTCCAAAGAACATGTTGCTGATCAAGTAGATAGATGGACGGACGGACGGACGGATGGATGGATCAATAAACATTTTCGTTAACCATGAAGAACCAAAAGAGACACTGCCATATTTTCTTTTTTTGTCTACAGATACAATCATTCCATGAAAAGGACTTTGTGTCCCTTTTGGTTGTTCCTATTTAATTTTAAGCAAAAACGTCGTAAATAGGCAAAACATGGGCTATTTTTACAAAAGTGTTTAGCTAAAAGTCAAGTTCTTTTATACAGAATACTTTTTAGAGTTGTAAAAATCCAATTGTTTACAGTAAATAAGTTATATTTTGTAACCATTGTAATATTTTGAAACTCTTTGTAAAACTTTTTTTTTCAAAATTGACATGTCATGATGTCACAAATATTCGTGTAGTAAGCCTGAGTGATTCCGACCAATGAAGATCCTCACGACCACTCCCAAACACTCATACCGAGCCAGACCAGTACCCGATTGCTTGATCGGGCTTGCTCGAGTTGTTCGGATCAGCAGTGGGAACTTGGAATAAAGCTTTTTCCTATCCCGTAAAAGTTAAAAGCTCATTTATGCCATTAGATAAATAATTATTAAACGTATTGATCGTTAAATATTTGTTAATAAAGCCCCTGTCACACCAAACGGCGATGCCACAGCATTTGTACAGCGTTCTGAAAACCTGTCAGCGCGCTGTGGGGTCGCCCCGAAATACGTCTAAAAGTATCAAATTTGCCAGTAAAAGCGTGTACACAACGTCTTTACAGCGTCCCTACAGCGTCCCCACGACGTTCCCACAGCGTCTTTATAGCTTCAATGACGCTTCTACGGCGCGCAAGAAGTTGTTGCAGCGTGTTAACGGCGCGCTCACGGCGCGCACACAACGGCGATTATAGCGTTTAAGTACATATTTGACCTTTTTCATATTTTGAGCAACCATATTTTGCAAACATATTGATCTATTTTGACTTTTCAAGGCAATTCGACATAGTATTTAACAGTTGTTAAAATGTATAAAGTCACACAGGACTTGCAACGTGTTTAGTACCATACATAAACTAAGCAGCGTACATTGAATAGCTTTTATAATGCTTTATAATGTTTTATTTGCGGTTTATTTTTGTTAAACAACTTATTATTTAAATAAAAGGCAAACTATGGTCGAGCTCACTAGCGGATCCAGAGGGGGGGCGCACCCGGCGCGCACCCTCCCCTAACGGCCGCGGACCTATGATTTGTAATGCCCCAATCGCTAAATGTTCTTACTTTTAATAGTTATAGGGCCAAAACATGCTCTTCAAAATTACCTTACATTTCAACCGTCAACACTTTCAATGACTTAATCTAGCCCCCCCCCCACCCGTTGACAAAGTCCACGCCCCCAATGGCCCAAGTGTTGTCAGTTTAATGAAACTTAAATGACGGTTCCATTTGCATTCATTATATTAATAATATTTAAATACATTTAATGATTACTTTTACTATTATTAAAATGCATTGCAAACGCCGTGTCCAACTACACGAATTACAAGGCGTCTGTACAGCATGCACACGGCGCGCCCACAACGCGCTAACGGCGCTCTAGAAGACCCCATAGCTTGACACAACGTCCCCACAGCGCGCTGTCTAACACCATGTGCAAACGCCAAGCCGCGGCGTTTGTTTTAAGCATGTTCAAAATATACGCCGCCGCATGGCGTTCTAGGCGATTGCACAGCATCTTCACAGCGTTCCTATAGCGTTGCTGGCGACTGCACAGCGCGCACCTCGGCGATCTGCAACATTTTGTTACGCTATGGAAACGCTGTGAGGACGCTGGTGTGACAGGGGTTTTACAGTCTGCCTTTGGCAAACCACTTTAAAGTACATAAACATTAATCAAATTAAATACTTAGAAAGCAAATTCCAAATTCTTACCTCATTCACTTCAAACTATAATTTCTCCATCTCTTCCTTGTCGTTTGACAATCTATTGGTCAGATTTCTTAGACCAAACGGTATATAAACCACCGAATCTAACAGTTTGGTGCATCTGCTGGTGAACAACGAATGTTAACCAAGGTAAGAGATCTCTACTTGTTCAAAAGTTAATTGTTCTATATTGTAGTGGTAGAAAGATATCTTCTTAAAAAGTATTTGTTACTTTATGTTTAAACTCAATTTTGAAAAACATTTATAAAGCACTATTCAAAGGTTGTGTTTTTATTCGTGGTTATGTTTAATTATTATACTTGAAATGTAAAGTCATTAATTCATTTTAGTGTATTTTGTTTTAATAAAAAACATTATTTTTTCATTTATAGCATCGTTCCATATTATATTTAGTATCAAGAACCAGACACTCAACAAATAGTTAGCCATAATAGTTTGTGTATATATGATAATAATATGAACTCATTTCATAGTGTTTGCTGATAGAAAAACAACAACATTCTGTGTCAACAACTTTAAACATTTGTTTATTTAGATTTATATCAAAGAAGATGAAACCCCTAATTGTATTGGCGTTTCTGGTTGGCGCAGTGTTTTCTGCAGCTATCGATGACATTAATGTAAGTTAGAACAGTTTAAAAGTTACAGTAACTGTAATCGAGTTTAAGTCATGCCTTAGCAAGTGTTTTATATAGTTTTAGTGTTTACCATTGAATTATTTCTAAGCTAGGCTATTCTGCCACGGAGCTGTGATAATGAACTTTGTGCTCAGGATTATCTTTTTCTTCACACCAATTTTAATTCCTTACTTCTTAAAGTCTATGTTTTAAACACTCATTGATATATACATAATTATGTGAAGTTTTATAAAAGTATTCTCAAAAAATAAAGAGTCGTCATATACCCCGCAAAGTAGGTAGCACTTTTTTCCTCGATTTTTGGTGAGCATTTGATAATGAAAATATCTCTACAATCAAGTATCCTATGCTATTGATTATTATTGTAAATTGCTTCCTTTATGTTTGTTGGTGTAAGGCACATAACAAAAAACAACAATATATTTGTCATTTTTTTTGACAACATACAAAATTTGTAAGGAATTAAAATTGGTGTGAATTTACCCCACCCACTTTTAACATCAATAAAAAATTACTTTTTGTTTCCAAGCAGATTTAAGCATTGTTTAATTTCCCACACATAAATTTAGATATGTGGAAAATACATGCCATTTGTTGTGGTGCCCTTAAACTTAACCATATCTGCTTTGTTTTGCAACATTTTGTTTTTAAACATTTTTCAATTAATATTTTATCCCTTTTTAAAAAAGTACATACTTTTAAATCGAATGGTCTATATAGACATCCATTCCCGTACAAGTCTCATAACTTGTTTAGTGATGTGATCATTCAATGGTGTCTATGATGGTTCGTCCGTTCCGTAATAAAAGACACTATCCCTTGCAGGTCGCTGCTTGTCTATTTAGAGTTTTCAACTGAAACATGTAATTAGCTATGATTTGTCATTCAGTCTGCAGTTGGTGATGGTAACAACAACAACAGTGAACAGTTGTTCACCAGTATCACAAAATCAACCGACACAGAAACTGTTGTGGAAACAAGGAATGAAAATGGAACACTTTTGGGACAATCTGACATTTTTCTACACGAGGTTTGTGTTTGGTCTAGATATTGTTTGTCTTGCTTTCCCTGTTGAATTTTTCTCTTTTCCAACATTTTAAAGGCAATGGTATTCTATAAACACGTATATGCCAATAACTACCAGAACCCGTTATACATATATAGCATAGTGGTATATATCAACAACAACAATGCTAACTTTTCAGCAAGTTTAGGAGTGTATTCGTAATATTATTACGATTTACTATTCAGCCATTTCACTTTTGATGTTTATTCCAGGGATTTCAAATCGAAAAGCCCATTGACAGGACAGTTTGCCTGGTCAAATCAGTAAGTTCACATTTCCTTTTCTGGCCTTCAGGTGTATCGCGTTGAGATAAACCGTTTAAAATCCGTTTAAACAACTAATTTTAAAGCAGCTGTCTTCCAGTTGCTCAAAAAATAAAAAATGAAAAAAATATTAAAATTAACGGTTAATACTTGTCAAGTTATGTTCAGTGGAGAAATCTATTATTACTGACCCCTTAATTCAGTCGAAACATCGTTGGTAAAACATCGTTTTCTTTGCATAATCTACTGCGTTTTAAACGCAGTAACCGTTATGTATAGTAGGAATATCCCGATCGCAGAGAAGCGAATTGTCTGTTTTCAAAGCAAAAATTTGTAAAATTATGTAAAACAAAAATCAAATAACTATTATATATATTTGAAGAGATATTAAAAAAATGGTAACTACTGATTTTTTAGTATATTCTGGAGGACAGCTTCTTTACCTAAGTTGCATAATGGTTTTCCAAAAAAGCAGACTTATTCTAAGTTTGTATTCGTATTTTGTTGTTCACACCATGTCCTTGTTAATTATATCGACGCAATTATGAAGTGTGCAAATTTTGACATTTATATAAACAAGCACATATATTTTAAACGCCTTACACATATAAACATTTTTTTTTCTAATTTATAACTTGTTAACGTCCATTGAAACTTGCTAGTTAACGCGTGAATTTGCAATGATCAATATTATGGATAATTATCTCTCTGTTTGATTTCACTTTAGAGTTCCGACAACGGCACATGCTTTGAGGAAAGACCAGTGACTACAAAGCTTCCTGACGAGATTTGGGATCATTGTGAGGGACGCGAGATCTTTCTCCTCAACCAAATCGATTGTGATGCGCCTGCTGAAGAAAATGGTTCCCTTGAAGAAAGCTCTAGTATATTACTTGAATATTTGTGTTTATTCAAACATTTAAGGTCATTGTTAGTCAAAAACGGCACCATTTATATCAATCTCGATAATTGAAAACTGATTATCAGTGCAACATTACCTCAAGGGAACCGTTTATAAATTTATAATTAATAAGTTTCATTTGTATTCCTAATTTAAACTTAAATAAATTTAAATACTTCTTCTCTTAAAGCAAATGTGCTCCGCAAGAAGAGGGGCGCTTACTGCTACTGGACCATAGGTTATACAGCACGATGCGTGGAAAGCAGAAGATGCTGTTGGTGGATCTTCTGCAGACGGTGTTGCTCACGTTACCAGACGTATCTTGCACGCATATATAGATGTGTCTGGCAGTTTGGTTAGACACACATCTTGAAGGCCAACCCCGATACTCGAGACAACGAACCGTGCTAAAACAGACAAATAAAGGAAAGAATAATAGTTTTTAATATTTCAGTACAAGCATAGTGTTTAAGTATGTCAAGGTTATCTGAACTTGCTTAAACATATATCTAAAAAGTAACGATATACTTTTTTTTTCTAAAACAAAATATCATATAATGTGATGTTAAATGCCACCAATAATTAATCTGATTGATTACAAATATGCATTAACAATGTGAACACCAACTTATTTCTGAAAACTAGTTTACTTTTACAAGAATTCTTCAAGTTCTGTCCAATTTCTAAATAGCATGTAAATATTATAAAGATGATGATGTAATCAAATTTAGGGAATAGAATCGTTAGATCTTTTTCTGTTTTGTGACAAAGCATTAAACCTTACAAGTTAGGACAATTTTATATGTTCATCAAGTTATAGAGTATATTGCTATTATTGGTTTCGGTATCGATATTTGAAGAAAAAAGTTTGTGATTGTACGAGCATGTTAAAGTGTAGCGTTTAACAATACTACATCTACGCCTAAGCCTTTTTTCAATAATTTATATGTAGTTTTAATTGTTCTTTTGCTTTTCTTATTTTCAGCTTTGATTTCCCCTTTACATAATTAAAAATAAACTGTTAGTGTTTCTGTCATAGAATCTTTTGTATCTAAGTATATTCGGAATAAAAATATTGTGCATGTTAGAGTTTAAACATGTTTTATTATTAACCTTTTTACGATAGTTCTGCCTCGTTATTTGTTTAACACAAAAGATAGACCGATGCAGTTAAAAAAATACAATTGCCAGACACTGCATGCTGTTTTAAATGTGTTTTAAATCCGCATGTTGTATTTAATCTTAACATAGCCAAAATCCTGGGTGCTAACCGATTACAATGTACGTGGCGTTGAAATACCCAGTTTTTATAAATTACCATAAACTGTATAAAATATTCAACAGTTATATTAAAAATAAGTATATTTTGGTATGGTTAGAAAACAAATTAAGTCGGGGTTAAGAACCCCACTAGGAACTGCGAACGTTTTCCGTGATGATGGGTATTTAGGTTAAGTTGTGCCTAATAGCCAACTTGTATAAGGGGACTGTCACTCACTTGTTGAGAAAATAAGGTAGTATTAAATTAATGAGCGTAGATAAGGCAGAAAAATCACTGTAATATGGCCCTATCAGCGTTGAAACGACATTGTAAGAAAAAATCAAACAACGTGAATAAATAGTTCGTTTCATTTGTAGTAGCTTTTGAATTTAGAACTTGGTCATACAATACTTAAATCGAGTAAATCTTAACAAACCACATGGCTACTCTCGAATTAGACCTAGCCAAATGTTCTTTTAATATCAAATATTAAGTGCTTTTCCGACATTGTTGGTGCATTTCTATATCAAGGAGCAGTCGACATGACTAACCCTCCAAAGCTGCCTGTATCTTTTGAACAGAATTTATTACATCCTTACCATACTTAAGCAGTGAATTCTAGTCCCTTAAATATAAGAAACCGCTAAATATAGTTAACCATGCATGTTAAAATATTAGACAAAAATGTCTTTAGAAAAGACAAACGGCGTAGGATTAAAAAAGGAAAAAAATAACACAAAGCTAAGTACTTGTACATAAATCTTACACAGATGACAGAAAACTTATAATGATTATTTTCAAGTATCAGTGAACAGCTATTTTGGCCAACTTTGTTAGAAAGTAAGTGATGTCTACAAAATCCATTAAGAAGATTTATTAATTGTGACTTAATGACAGACAGAGGCAGTAAAAACTTTCAAGTCTTATCTTGTACACAAAGCACATGCTCAAGTCAACTTACAAGATAACATTGTTGTTTACTTTTAACCGCATCGCAAAGCATTCTTTCCGATTTTACACTTTTACACTAAAAAGTAGTTCTGGAAAAGGTTACAATATATCTTTCTCTTGAAACCAGATTGCGTGCTGTATTCGTTTTTTCATAAACATTAAATGATGCATCATTAACGCTGCAAAGGAAAGAATATCACTTTATTCTTAAAAGTTACGCACCAATAACTCTGCGGATTAATAAATATATGTGCAGGTACGACCCGCAAAGTGTATACCCCAGCATCTGGACGTAGTGAGACTAACCTAATAATTATTGGGTAATATGTCAGACTTTTTACTATAAACCGGTTCACATCTGGAGACGTATTTCATTGTATTCTATAAAATATTTAGTTTGACACGTAACTGTTTATTGTTTTAATTTCAGAACACTTTATAAAGCAATACCCAAGCAATTTAATCTACGAACGAAGCAAAATGTCGTAAAACATATGCATTACAATAGTGTGGCCTTTATTTTGTCGCGCGTATCAGGTTCATCCAATCGAAAACGGGATTTTTTATGTTCCCCCCCACGTCATTTTCAGTGCTTATGAAATCATCCAATAGAACGGCGGATTTCTGAAATCCCAGAGAGACGTAAATATAGGTCAACAGTGAGCTTAGACGGCTACGCCGAAAAAACGACTTTGTTGAAAATGTGTGGCCTGCAAAGTGGGCTTTGTTTATTTACGTTTCGACCCATTACGCTCAAACAGTGAAATAACATGACTTCAATCGATATGATTAGCTGACCCGGTGGTTCAGACTAGGATGAGAGAGGTTCCGTGTTCGATTCCCAACTCTGGCAAGGATTTTTATATTTGCTTTTTTGTTTTGTTGTTGTTGTGTTTTTACTGTTTTTCCCCAAACACATTATTTTTCATAAAAGTTTGCAATTCCTTTTGCAATGTTAAATCGTTTAGTATACTTAACATACTAAATAGTGTGATCAATTATAAGGGTATCAAGATTAGGACCTATGCAATATACTAGTACGCAAATCTGAAAATGCAATACGACTCACGTATTTGGCTATTTCACTGGTACTGATAACCAAGATACAATAACGGATTAAACTCTAGAATTTAAAGCATTTTGCATTGACATTAAGTAGTGTTATAGGTATTAATTTGTGTTGATGAGCCATACCATTATTGTGCACTGCCTGTTCAGAAATGGCCTCGAAACCAATTGTCAAATATGGCCCTAGTCGATTTCGTGGGATTAGATTGAGTAAAATTATCCATTAAATGAGCCAGCATGTAGCTGTTGACTGTTTCCTTCCACGGCTCTATCCCAGAACCCGGACTAAAGAGACCACAAAGAATCACGTGCCACGCGCATATAAAATATGGCCGCAAACCGATTTCAGTTATTTCAATTGTCAACGAGTGTTGAAATTGGCCTTTAAATGACCCTAACTATCACAAAAAGATTTGACCACTGTTGATGTCAAGTAGTGGGGTAAGAGACTTAGTGATGACATGCAAACATGACTAGTTGCAGAATGCTGACTAAAGTAGAAACCTTTCAATTCTATAAATTGCAAAACTATTTACCGATTTACAGAAATATCATTCAGCTTTTATCGAAATAGACACACGCTGCGTATTAATCATACGGACAACGTCATTTATTTGCTAAAAAGAAAGCAATCGCAACTGGAAAACATTACTTGCTGTCAACCAAAGATAAATTATCTGGAAAATATTGGGGATTTCTTAATTTTAAGTAAAATTAAGAGAACCTGTTGTAAGTACCGATGCGGAAAATGTTTATTGAGCGAGACATGAAATACAAAAACAAAACTTTGTTGTACAGTAAACTATACCGTTATATACTTAAAGGTACATGTGAACAATAGGTATATAGAAAGTAGACCTCTCCAATATAATTTAACTTGAGCGGCAGAAGCACCAACTTTAAATTCTTTAAACTTTTCGCACAATCCTGTCAATGACAATCTTCGGTAAAACGTGTTTCCTTTTAAAATGTGATAGGGTTACACACTCCAGTATAACGGTTTATATTTTATTTTATTCATACACTTCAATGTGCCTTTTATTACATTATTATATATGTTGATGACAAACGTGCGTTTACAGTACAGCTACATAAACGTAAGATTTTGAAGTAGGATAGCATATTCACACATCTGTTTTTCACAAATATTGCTTTTTAAATAACAAAATTGGGCCATGGAACCATGACTGTTTGGAAACGTGTCGGGTACTACTAAATTATTAACAATTAGGTTCAACTAACTAAAGGAATCCACTAGTTCAAAGATTTGTATTGTATCTAGAAGGCTGATATGTACCTCAATAGAAAAAGCAAAATAAACGACACCAAATCATCAACGTGAAAGATGCAATGCTTTAGAAAGCGTCGCAATCATGTGTGTTTTTTCATCTGACTTTTTAAAACGTACACATGTTCGCTTTTAAGTCAAAAAAGAAAACAATTAACAAGAGAAAAAGACGACACTAGTGGTTTGCTTACCTTTCATCCGCTTCTTAACAGGTGTGCAATATGTCACGTGATCCTAGGCCTGTATCAGCTCCACTTTCTTTAACGACGATCTGTTACTAGCAATGCCAATGCAATACGAGTTGCGCCGCCTGCGTTTTCTCATGCATATTCAAACGCATCGAAATTCAGCCCCTGATTATAGGTATATTATTAACAGTCTATAACGCTGTTATAACGTAAGAAAAATTCTCTTGTTTCCTTTGCGCTTCAGAAAAGGTCATTGCCTGTGCATCCCAGAATTTTATAGACATACTTAATTTTACCAAAGAATTTCGTGGTTGAAAATTATAAGTGATTATAGTTTGTCGATCACAATCGATCACACTAATGTGTGAGGTATTTTTTGGTAGTTTTACCTGCGTTAAATCTAAAAACGATGTCATTTAACACCCACAGCCCCGTTTTCTATCTGTAAAGTGACATTTAAGATCAATCTGAACTCCTAACTTGCTTATTAGTATTGAGTAAGTAGATTCAACGTACAATCACCCACATCGGCGTTTAGAGGCGCGATAGCTAAGTGGTTTAACGTCTTAGAACCATCATTGTCATATTTCATATCTTATTACTGGATGGCAATACTTAAATAAATTTATATATATATGAGCACAGTAAAAAAATGAACTGTTTAACAATTTCATTATTTAAGATATGTTTAATTTAGGGGAGATAATCCCAATTAACTTTAACATTGAAGCCAATGGAAAATAAACAAATTATTTTATTATTTAAATCTAAAGTGACTTTGAAGCAAATTGTTCTGGTAGACAGCTTAATATTATTATTTCGATTCGTATTTCTAGAAGAAATCTGAACTTTACCATTGAAAAACTGAGAAATGTCAAAATCTCAACATAATTGATTTGTTATAGGTTCATTGTAAAAGATCTCCATTATAAATAATAATTCGATATTTTATGTGCTATATTATCATAGTACACATTTTCATTTTTGTTAAAAAATTATGCAATATCACGTTCAGTGATCATTTTTTTACCTACAAAGAGACTTTACCAGGGTGGGTGGGTGGTTGCAAGTGAGTGAGTAAAACATTTAGTAGACACAAAACAATATAATGTTTTTACTTGTTTTTACATAAAGTGTATGTTTAATTGGTCATGGCATGAATGTTGTTGTCATTCGACCCTACATTTGCCGAATTTAGCAAGCTACCTATGGAATTGTCGAATAAATTACAACAGCTAAGTTTTTCAAAACAGTGTTAGTATGATCATGTAAAATGACCGCCATGTTCTAAGTGTTAGAAACGACGTATTACAATGCACACAAACAGTATTTGAATAATTGACTGTTAATCGATCGATTGATTGCTGATATATTTACTGCATGATCGATTAATTAAATAAAGGATTGATTGTTTTGCGTTGACAAGTCTAAGACTTGTGACGGTGTTCGTGACTGTGAAAATGGTCGTGACGAAGCCCAGTGTGGTAGGTACAGCATCTTTATTCTTTTTGTTTTCTTTCCGTCAGAAATTCCGCACTTTCATTTTGATAAGAACTGACGTTCATTACGCTATCTTGGCGTTACCTAACTGGTATACGTTAGAGTTATGACGTAAAGCTCTTGACTAACTTAACCACGTGTCAGGAACTTCCAAATTAGAGAATTACTGACGCAGAATTCGTATTGTGTTTTTTAAAAACTCGTTGTAGATTGATTAACAAGGTTCTTAATTATCTCTTATAGTATTCGTTTCCAAAATGGGAATGGCAAGTGGTTGACTAACAAGAACACAACAAATTTGACAAACAATGGAGTGCTACATTATATACGTAGTGGCGGATATCGGGTCTTATGCCACATTATATACGTACGTTATTCCATGCCGTAAAGATTAGTGCAAAAGAACGACAGTCTGAAAATAAG
>Ga0224511_10001287_pt1 | contig 14769 bp, 9 predicted proteins | sample SF_May12_sed_USG_2_FD_169988 | JGI IMG/M metagenome (GOLD analysis project Ga0224511, IMG submission 169988) | Sediment microbial communities from San Francisco Bay, California, United States - SF_May12_sed_USGS_8_1 | ecosystem: Environmental > Aquatic > Marine > Sediment | place: USA...
CAATAAAAACACCCTTATGCACCTGGTGATAATTGTCAATAATCGTTTGTCGCTTATTCCCGTATTCCAAAAATCGCACGTAAGACCATGTGTTGTTTTAAGTTAATATCCAGAGAAGCCTTAGTGCGAGGCAACCCTCTGTTCATTGCATTGCTTTAATTATGCATTGTTTTCGTGGATAAACAGCAGTCTTACGTCTGAAACATTGTTTATGCTCTAGAATGGTGATTTGATTGATTGTGATTTAATTGTACTTTTCGAAATCTGTGGCAAAGAAATGTATTTTTCAGTAATTAAATTTATGTTTAGGATTCTTTGGACACAGTTTTATAGAATTATTTTGTGAAAAATACAAACAACTGAAATTGAATGTAGTATTCTTTTCAATCGGTATACACTTCAATGTGGCGAAGTGGAAATTATGGCACGATAACTATGCCAGTGAATATATACAAGTAGTCATTTTCTCGTAATTTTCAGGATAAATGTCAATTGTCTGATTGCCCCTGAATGCACAATATAAATTGTTGTTTTGTCTATGGAAGGGATGTACACCTATTAGACAAGTCTAAACTATAGGATTTCATGACAAACCGGTCCACATTAACAACGACAGCCAGTCGACAAACATAAAAGATCGCACGCATGTTTCCATCTGGAAAACGAGAACGCGACAAAATAATTTATACGTTTTCGCTGTTACAAAACATTTATTTACTGCTTTAAAATGCAAAGTGTAGACTAAAACAAGAGACCAGCAAATGAGGTAACCTAACAACTTATACTGGATTATCATTCTTTAGCGTTAAATATTTACTTGCGTTTGCCGTTTTCTTTGCAAAAAAAAACAATATTACGCATCGAAAAAAACATTTATTAAAGATGCTAGGTCTGTATCTTTTAGGTCAGAATTGTTTACATCTTACATTTTAACCATATTTAAGCAGTGAAACCTACTCCCGTTAATATGCGAGACTGCCAAATATAGTTATTCATGAATGTAAAAACATGACAAAAAATGAATTTGTTGAAAATATCTGACCCGCATATTCGGCTTTGTTTATTTACGTTTCGATCCATTGCGTCAAAACAGTTAAATAGCTTCTTAACAATCGATACTCTCAGTTGACTCGGTGGTGGAGTGGTAACGCTTTGGGTGCAAGAGGTCCCGGGTTCAATTCTCGGCTCCGGCAAGGGTTTTTAGGTTTGATTTTTTGTTTTGTTGTTGTTGTGCTTTTACTTTTTGTCCATAACCACATTATTTACCACAATATTTTGCAAATCCTTTTGCAATATTCATTTATTTAGTATACTTAACATTTTGCATGATTTTCGTCTGATTGTAAGGGTATGAAGATACATACCTAGCATCTTTAAATGCCGTCATTTATATACAGTTATCCTTATGTTCCCCTTACCGATAGTAAATGGGGTGGTATGGATATGTGAACTATGCCTAGAATTCTGCACGACATGATAATGAGAGCAAAGCTCGTTTCCTGTTTTATAAATGCATATATAAAACATGTTTTAAAACAAAGCTAAAACTTTAATTGTAGCGTCTTTTTGTGTGCGTTTCATGTTGTGATCATGGTGCCCGCAAACTTTGATCGTGCTGCTGGGTCTGCATGATTGTTTCTTAAATCATTTCTTAAGTTATAATTATATTGCTCCCATGACTTTTTGCGGTGCGTCTAAGAGTTTTATATGGGTATCTATAATCTACAATCATTAATATGTTCAGCATAGATTGGTTGGTATCATGCATCAGTTGTTAACAATATTTTTATGTAAATACATATCCGTATAAGCTGAGACAGATATACAGCTTTTGCACATCCATTGTTTTGGAATAAACTAAATTCTGTCAATGGGCCAGCATTTAACTTAGTCGCATTTTTCAAACAGACAAAACGCATAACAGTAATGGCAAATGCCATAGATTTAGTCGTTTCTGAGTTCTGGTAGATACGTAATGTTTGCAGTAGATACGTAGCATTCTGGGTTTAGAAGCGTGTTTACAACTAGGACTATAAACTATATACAGAATTTCTAAGGAGAGAGACAAAACGGTATAATTAAACTGATGAAAGGGAAAGCCTTCGGGAAGCATAGCCTGCATGTGAAACAGCAGCCTCGGTTTTATTAAAGTTGTTTATCAGTGGTAATAAAAGATGCCACTGATGCCAATAAGCCATTAACATAATTATTTTCTAAGCGCACACAAGATAATGAATGGATGTTTTCTTTAATTTAGTGTCATAAAACATTAGGGAAGTATTCTGTGAATGCACAATCCTGTTCATTTCTTTTGTGTGTGGCCTCCAATAAGACAATAAACATGAATTAAAAAAAATAGTACTAAAACATTTTTCAGAAGTATGTCTACACTTTTCATCGAAATTCACACAACATGTCTATACATTATACGAAAATGGCAATGTTCTTACTACATGTATATGTTTTTACACAAATGTATCTGAACTTTAAAAAGAAAGAAAAATATGGGTCATATAATATTCTAAGTTCGTGTATGGAAAATGAACGTACTTTATTATGTCATCACAATCATTGCGGAATGTTTCAACAGCTATTACCGTTCATAAAGCAATAAAAGCAAGTTGAATAAAAAAGATACAATTGATCGATAAAAAGGGATATGCGTTGTGTTGTTGTGAACTTTTTTTAATTCCTTAGTGGCCTTGTTAAAAGGAGTGAATGGACATTATTTTTCTTTTTCTTCTCCAGAAAATGTTGAGAAAGTGTGAGGCGTACTGCAGCGGAAAACTGGTTTAAACCCCCAATGTTTTTCATTGACCGTACCAAGGCTGAAATTCATCGATTTTTGGAGAAGTCCTTTAAGTAATTGAAAATTGAAAAAAAGCAGAAAAATCCGAAAAATACAAAAACTAGTTATTTCTTAATGTCTGTTGCGTCGTTGTATACTCCGTGTTGTGTGATGTTCTGTGTGTTTTTGTACGGGCTATTTTGTCATGGTGTCCATAAACTTGACGTGTTCACATTGTTTACAACATTTTTTCTTTGAACATTACTTCCATTTATATTGTTTCACAACATTATCCACAATTTGATGGAATTCAATGCCATACGCCAATTAAAACGTTAAAACGATACCGACAATTACAGTCTTTAATCGTCATAGTGATGGTTTTAGAGTCACTCTTTCCTCAAGCTATTTCTTTCAGCTGAGCTCTGTTGAATACGTTGCGTTTGAAAAGAAGAAATTATGTTATAACACGTCATTTGCAGTTTCGCTTCCCTGAAAAGTATTTATACAATTGTGTACATAGATAATGCAATGAACGGGTATCTATTTGTGTACACACGAAATAGATCACGTCATCAAGAAATAAATAAATAAATAAATAAATAAATAAATAAATAAATAAATAAATAAATATAATAAAAATCTTCCTGATCCACGCGGTGATAAATGGCTATAATCGTTTTTTCCTCGTTCACGTATTGCCAAAGACTCAATAAGGACGAAATTATGTCTAAGTCTGGTCTCTTGGGAACCCTTATCACGATACAAATCCTCTATACATTGTATTCCTTTAATTATTCATTGCTATTGTGGATAAATGTCAGTCTTATGTCTTATACGTGGTAACTGTTCTAGAATGGTTTGATTACAATTACGTTGTTTCTGTTTTCAATCTGCTGATTTATTTTGTTCGGCAAGACAAAGCGTGTTCCATGTCAAACATGAGCAGCTTAAGTGGTTTGTCCTAATGTTGGAAAAGTACGTATAATCAATGACAAAAAATAACGATAATTAGGTTGGATAATTATACATGCGGTCTTCGTTTTTGTGACAATTTGCATGTTGCATTTGAATTAAGAGGAAGTCAAAATAAAATTATATATGTTCAAATTCCGAAATTAGCATAATTTTAAATATCTTTTTAACCAATGCTTTGCGTTTTCATACAGTAGATCAGTCGATGTAAGCAAATGCATTCTGTCTTTCAGTAAGAAAATTGTTTCATCATGTTTGGCTTTTTATGATTAACAAACAGCGAGCGCAATATTAGCTAGAACGACGATGCAACATTTCAGTAGAGGGAGGCATGTACTGGAAAATGCGATCAATATCACAAAATGATAAAACGTGATCTTAAAGTTTTCTATAATTGCATTATGCCTTACATTTACCATTCTGTTCCACAAAATCAATTATAAACGACTTGTATGAAAGTCAAACGAATTGCGCAGTATTTCTCGAGATCTAGTTCTTTCCTGGCAGTGGTTTGAAATTGCGTCATTTCTGATACGCTAAAGGTTGTGTCTTGCATACATTGGTGTTCGGATATTTAGAACGGATTCTACAGCCGGCTATTTGCTTGTGGAATATTGTTTTGTACCAGTAGTGTAAGATTGTGAATGTGCACTCGATAGTTATTTTATTATAATTGGTGTTACTGGTAAAAAAAGTCATTTATAGTACACCGCGACGAACAACGCGGCTTAAAAGTGTCATTTAACCATTTAAGTATGTTTGAAATTGCATAAATACATAAATACTAAAAAGAACCAAAAATATGTTTTTTTGGTAAGATCGTCTTACAACATGAATGTTGCTATAACTTTCGTTCAAGCTTTACTTCCTGAGCACTTTCCGTTTTCTCAGATTAATTTACCTTACTTCAGATGATGTCTAGTTCATGTGTGGCGGCTTTAAAGTGTCGCCCCGAACTGCATCATTGTGTAAAAGATTTGTTATATAAAGTTAATGCTATTACTTGTCAGGGTTCGAGCCTCACTGAGAGCCGACAACCCTGTTCGTGATAAATACAACTAGACAAAGCGTTGAGTAGAGTACAGCTGTCTTCTTCATGTGTCTCATGCAAACAAGAAGTCAGACGCCTGTACTGGTGAACAGAGGATTACAGATTAGGGGGACTAAATACCATGAAATCGCTTAATAACTGTTACAATGTTACAACAGTGCAACCAACCAAGAAACCAACCAACCAACCAAACTAAACTTAACCAAACCAACCAAAAAACATACAAAACAATCTCGAGGTAAACGCAATTGTTCGGGGAAAATGCTCCCGCGATAAGAGTACAACGATCGTTTAATTGGTCAGACTGGGGACATCGGTAGTTGTCGTTATTTTCAACTCGAATCAGCAATCAGTTATATTTCCTAAAAAGTCATAGCATTATTATGATATATTTATTTTCTTAACTGATTTAAATAGATCTACACTCAAAAGTTATGGACAAAAAAAGGAGGAACAATGACTGATATCGTGTTTCCAACGTGTTTGCCTTAACGAGTCGTGCTCAATGCAAACATCACAATGACAGTTACACACACCAAGTTATTTAATAGGTTTTTTATAATGCGGTTTCTATATTTATATCTCAACTAAAATAGATTTTGGCATGCTAACTTTCAACAAATGTGCATTGTTAAATGTCTCACAGGAGTAATAAAAGAGGCGCATCCATTCAGCCATATTTAGAGGGAACTAAATAATGGATTTCAGTTAAAATGAACATTTTATAGATCCTTTAAACGTAAATGTACTTTGTAATTCATCTTTCATAACACCATTTTTGTTTAAATGCACAGCACACACAGTATACATGAACTTTAATGTGGTTGGTTGGATATTGTATTTTAAATAATGGATTTCAGTTAATATGCACATTTTATAGATCCTTTAAACGTAAATGTACTTCGTATTACATCTTCTATAACACCATTTTGTTTAAATGCACAGCACATTTTATATATGAACTTTAATGTGATTGGTTGGAATTTGTATTTTAAGAACCGGCGTAGGTGTTGAATACTGTGTCAAACATAAATTCAAATAAATAGTTCCTATCATTAGTTTTATAACATATTTAACATCAAACGCACAGAACATGGCAGCACTTCACAGGCGCAGAATGAACACCCTTAATGCAACGGGCTTTCCGTCTGTATATCATACCATATAAACCAAAGTATTTTATTTCATCTTTTGCCGTACCATGTATGTGTAGCATTGAAAACCTAAACACTTGTAAGCTATACCAGGAAAGGATGTAATCTTAAACTCGATCCGTGAATATAGTTCCACAAAAGTTTTATATGAAATTGACATTTTCCTGTGAAAAGCAGTAAAAAACATTAAGGAAAAGTATCAAAAACAGGTGTTCACACACAAGATTTGTTCTCAACCTTCCCTTAACCCAGGGGAAAATGAGGTGTAATGGATACGTGACCTGTGTTTAGAGTTTTTTTCACTTATAATGAGCTGCGCATGGCAACGTTTTTTCTAGTCGTAAATCTGTGTTAAGTCGACTTGTGTTATGATGGCACCAACAGCTAACAACTTGTTTCATTGTAGTCTAAGTTTGTTTCCCAATAGCCAATAACTTTAATACAATAATATGTTGTAAGCAGACAGACAAACAATGTTGTCCCACGATGTTGTTAATAAACTGAATTTTGTCACCGGGACTCTTTTGAAGTAGTTGTTAAACATAAATGCAAACAGAATGATGAAATTGCAACAGCCATGTTTAATACAAATAATCTTTCTAGATTTTGGTGGTTTTCGTAAGTGATGATAGATTATGTTTCCAATATACTGGTTTTAAGAGCATGGTAACCATTACCGTAAATAAACAAATCATCATTCAAACGTCTAGAAAGAGAGATAAGAGACGCACCAGCCATTAAAACATTTACAAGGCACATAAAAGAAGAATGGGTAATGCATCTTAAAATGTCAGGATCCGATTATATGAATTCACAAAACTGTGTTGTCATTTCTGTGTGAGCTTCCAAAACTAAAACTAGATATGTTCGGTCTTAAAATTAAATTAAACATTTTTAGAAGTATGTCCACACTGTTAATCCAAATTTACAGAAAATACCAACACAACGGCAACGTTCTTAATTATTAAAGGGACACCACTTAGGTATCGTCGTGTAACACACTTGAAAAGATTTTTTTTAAACTGTTTTTTTCTTGTTGTCGACGTGTGTAGGGCATAGAAGTCTATCTTGTGGTACATTGATATGTCTTTTATCGGTTGGAGTTTTATTTCAAACTTATATTATATTTGTTTATCTCGGAAAATGCGTTAGTAACGCTTTTCCCTGTTCAACATATACATTCCAATTTTAAATTTTAAACCGAGTTGCCAAATCGTTGGAAGACATAATAAGGTACCACAAAATAAGCTTTGATACACTAAATACTTTGGTAACACGAAAAAATAGTGTGTTACACAACAAGAAAAAAGTTAAGTCCCTTTAATGTCAACAACACACGAATAATGTTCTTTAATTTGCAGAATATATATAATGTTTGTGCAAATCAAAGAACTTAATTCATTAAATCCATAACATCTTATCAATTTATCGTCGATGTTTTCCCCATGCAGTTTCTATCAAGTTAGCTTTGTCACTGTTGCATACAATTTATCTGAACGGAGACGAAAATACCTTTATGTTATTGCACGTCAATTACATGTCGGTTTCCGAAAACCAAGTGTTAAAAGATGCTACTGGGAACCATCACAATCATGCTTTATCTTGTGCAAACGCAATAGACAACGTCTTAACGATAAATTAGGCAAAGAGACATAACGCATGTGTGTGTGTACAAAGAGACTTAATCCGCACATATTTTTTGCGATCTCAGTAGATTACGCCTTAACAGAACTAAAGTGCAGTATGTAATAGCAAGCAATAAAAACACCATTATACACCTGGTGATTATTGTCAATAATCGTTTGTTGCTTATTCCCGTATTCCAAAAATCGCACATAAGACCATGTGTTGTCTTAAGTTAATATCCACAGAGGCCTTAGTGCGAGGCAATCCTCTGTGCAGTTCATTGCTTTAATTATGCATTGATTTCGTGGACAAACATCAGTCTTACGTATGAAACATTGTTTATGCTCTAAGATGCTGGTATGATTGATTGTGACTTAATTGTATTTGTTTGAAAAGTTTGTCTAGAAATGGAAACAGTTTAATCATGAGAAAACAACAGATTAACAGTAAATGGGCAAAAACAAAACTATGTGGGTTTGTGTTTGTGCTAATATATGTGTACCTCACACTTGTTTGTCTAAAGGATATTAGAAATCGTGAAAAGTGTATGTCATAATATTAGAAATCGTGAAAATTGTATTTCATAATCCGAATTCAGAAATGTTTTATCATCGATAAAGAGTTTTATTTTTAAGCCAAATATTTTGCGTCTACCAAATATATTTCAATATTATCATCCTAGCAAACCCCTATACGAGATTCGACGGGCAAGCTATACTTCATTTTCTTACTGGAAACAATGAATAATATCGGGATGCATCGGAAGGCAAGCAACACAAGACATTTTGTTAAGGCCCACGTCTGAGTTAAAATCTGATTCAAATTATGTATTATACTTCAACTATGTATTAAGAGATTTTCTTTCACGATCAAGCTTAGTAACACAATTAAATTATATTATATTTGAAGAACTACTGTTGTACCTTGAACTCGAAAGTACTACTTCCGGACTGATTCTTTGCGTCAATTAATACCATGTGTAAAACAAGAGCCGGTCGGAACAGGGTTATGCTCCCCGAATAAGTATTGGACACAGATAAGTAGTTTGTCAAAAGTAGTTGTAAAATCTGACTTCAAATCACAAAGTTATGTGCCGGAAACTATTTTGCTGAAAGGTCATACTGTGACCTTGACCTTCAAGGTAGCGACCCAAATGTTGTATGCGACACGTCGTCTCAACATGGTGATCATTTATATGAAATATTTTTAAATAGGACATCAAATAACGAAGTTATGGGCCGGACACAATTATGCTGAAAGGTCATGATGTGACCTTGACCTTCAAAAAGCGACCCAAATGTTGCGCGCGACACGTCGTGTCAATATGATGCTCAATTGTGTAAAATAATTGTAACATTTTACTTCGAATAACAAAGTTATAGGCCGGACATGATTTTGCTGAAAGGTCATGCTGTGACCTTGACCTTCAAGGTATTGACCCAAATGTTGCACGTGACACGTTGTCTCAATATGGTGATCATTTCTGTAAAATGTTTTCGAAATCCGACTTCAAATAACGAAGTTATGAGCCGGACACAAGTTTGCTGCGAGGTCATGCTGTGACCTTGACCTTCACGATAGCGGCCCAAATGTTGCACGCGACACGTCATCTCAATATGGTGATCATTTCTGTTAATTAGTTTTGAAATCCGACTCCAAATAACGAAGTTATGGACCGGACACGATTGTGATGCAAGGTCATGCTGTGACCTTGACCTTCAAGGTAGCGACCCAAATATTGCGTGCGACACGTCATCTCGATATGGTGATCATTTCTGTGAAATATTTTCGAAATCCGACTTCAAATAACAAAGTTATGGGCCGGACACTAATGGGACGTACGGACGGACGGACGGACTGACGGACGGACGGACAAGGCGGCGACTATATGCTCCCCCGAATTTTTTCGGGGAGCATAAAAAGTCCGTTGTGAGACTTAGAATCTCATTATGACCCTCTAGCCTTTGGCCGTCGACACAGCACACAGCAAGCGTACTTTTCAGGAGCGGGTTGATCTTCCAGATGGTGATTGGACCGAGCAAGGCAAACTGGCCAAAACTGAGCTCCATAAAGTAGAGAGGGCGACCAATATTTAGAGAACACGCTAGATAATGTATTACTGTTTTTATGCGCATATTTTATCAAACCTTTGGAACGACTTCTATAGGATGATACAAAATAAGTACGTTATATTTTAAATGCACGGCCATATTGGTAAGTGTAGGTACGATACACAAATAGACACTTAAATGAATTTGATTTGAGCTTTTCGAAATCTGTGGCAAAGAAAAATGTATTTTTCAGTAATTAAATTTATGTTTAGGATTCTTTGGACACATTTTTATAGAATTATTTTGTGCAAAATACAAACAACTGAAATTGAATGTAGTATTCATTTTAATCGTTATACACTCCAATGTGGAGAAGTGGAAATTATGGCACGATAACAATGCAAATGACGAATATATACAAGTGCAAAGAGTAGACTAAAACAAGAGGCCAGCATATGAGGTAACCTAACACCTTATACTGGATTATCATTCTTTAGCGTTCAATATTTATATCTTGCATTTGCTGTTTTCTTTGGAAAAAACAATAATACGCATCGAAAAAAACATTTATTAAATGCCGTCCTTTAAATACAGTATACCTTATCAAGGCTTATGTTCCCCTTACCGATAGTAAATGAGGTGGTATGAATATGTGAACTATGCCTATAATTCTGCACAACATGATAATGAGTGCAAAGCTCGTTTCCTGTTTTATACATGCATATATAAAACATATTTAAAAACAAGAGGGCCCAAAGGTCGCTCACTTGAGGAAAAGGTCAAGGGTCTCAGTGGAGCCGTTTACAGAGGACCAATAATGTTGTCCACCAAATATTGGTAGAGGATCTCTAGATGATGTTTCAAATATGAAAGCTCTGGGCCTTGTAGTTTCAGACAAGAAGATTTTTGAAAATTTCATTTTGAAAGCCTAATTTTTGACCCCGTGACCTACTTATCCAACCAATCAGAACCATTTGAACAACTTTGGTAGGGGACCACCCAGGGATCATTCCTGTGAAGATTGATCAAATTTTTATTTCCAAAACCTATTTTATTGACCCCGTGACCTACTTATGCAAACAACTGGAAGATGTCGTTTGAAATTTTCCCTACATAAATCAATGTAAAATTTGACCCCCGGGGAGGACTCAATTTTGACCCCAAGGGCATAATTTGAACAACTTTGGTACAGGACCTCTAGATGATGCTATATACCAAATATGAAAACTCTGGGCCTTGTAGTTTCGGACAAGAAGATTTTTGAAAATTGCATTTTGAAAACCTATTTTTTGACCCCATGACCTACTTATGCAACAAACTGGAACGGTTTGCACAACTTTGATAGGAGACCACCCAGGGCTCATTCCTATGAAGTTTGGTCAAAATCCAAAAAGCGGTATTGTGTAAAGAAATTGTTGACGGACGGACGCACGCACGCACGCACGACGGACGACGGACGCCGGACATTGAAGAATCACAAAAGCTCACTGAGCATTGAGTGCTCAGGTGAGCTAAAAGTCTTCCTGATCCACGCGGTGATAAATGGCAATAATCGTTTGTTCCTCATTCACGTATTGCCAAAGACTCAATAAGGACGAAATAATGTCTATGTCTGGTCTCTAGGGAACCCTTATCACGATACAAATCCTCTATACATTGTATTCCTTTAATTATTCATTGTAGTTGTGGATAAACGTCAGTCTTATGTCTTATACATGGTAACTGTTCTAGAATGGTTTGATTACAATTACGTTGTTTCTGTTTTCAATCTGCTGATTTATTTTGTTCGGCAAGACAAAAAAGTGTTCCATGTCAAACATGAGCAGCTTAAGTGGTTTGTCCTCATGTTGGAAAAGTAATTATAACCAATGACAAAAAATAACGATAATTAGGTTGGATAATTATACATGCAGTCTTCGTTTTTGTGACAATTTGCATGTTGCATTTGAATTAAGAGGAAGTTAAAATGAAATTATATATGTTCAAATTCCGACATTATCGCTAAAATGCTTAAATGTGCATCTTGACAATATATTTCCATATTAATATAAACTAAATATAAAGCATATACGTGATCAGTAAGGAACTTTTGAAATAATAATTAAAATGCTTTGCAAACATTTGTTTTTTCCTGCGATAATACAGATCAAAGCAATGAGAATTAACGTACACGTAGAACAAAAGGCTAGCAGTTCTTATGGACATTATCAGTTTTTACAAGGCTAACGAACACATCACTTTAATAATTATGACAGTAAGTAAAACCATCACAGACAGGATGTGAAACAAGACGGAGGCGAACATTGATTCCTCCATATGGGGATACATTAACTGAAAGTCTTGTAGTTATTTTACTGGACGATAATAATTAGTTATTGGTATGCGATCACATGCCTGGAATTGTGATGGCCGTATACTAATTTTGTCTATATCAATGCGTTCATGATATTGTATATATTTAATTTACTGTTGTCGGTGTTTGATTAAAAACAAACGAATACAGTTGTTTTATGTCTACTTGGACAACTATCAATAATCAAGGGTAAGCTGATAACAAAAGACAACTGCCACCCTTTTACGTTGCATTGCCTTTGCAAAAAACCTCCTGTTCCTAATATAAAAGTTGCGAGACAACCATAATATCTTTTTAACTTATGCTTTGCGTTTTCATACAGTAGATCATTCGACGTAAGTATATGCATTCTGTCTATTAGTAATATAAATTGAAGAGACAATTGACAATTGATTAATCATGTTTGGCTTTTTATGACTAACAAACAGCGAGCGCAATATTAGCTCGATCGACGATGCAACACTTCAGTAGAGGGAGGCATGTACTGGAAAATGCGAGCAATATCACAACATGATAAAACATGATTTCAAAGTTTTCTATAATTGCATTATGCCTTACATTTACCATTCTGTTCCACAAAAGCAATTATAAACGACTTGTATAAAGGTCAAACGAATTGCGCAGTATTTCTCGAGATCTGGTTCTTTCCTGGTAGTGGTTTGAAATTGCATCATTTCTGATACGCTAAAGGTTGTGTCTTGCATACATTGGTGTTCCGATATTTAGAACGGATTCTACAGCCGGCTTTTTGCTTGTGGAATATTGTTCTGTTCCAGTAGTGTACGATTGTGAATGTGTACTCGATAGTTATTTTATTATAATTTGTGTTACTGGTAAAAAAGAAATATATTGTACACCACGACGGGCAGCAAGGCTTTAAAGTGTAAATCAACCATGTAAGTATGTTTGAAATTGCATAAATAAATAAATATTAAAAAGAAACAAAAATATATGGTTTTCTGGTAAGTACGTCTTACAATATGAATGTTGCTATAAACCTCGTTCAAGCTTTACTTCCTAAGGACTTTCCGTTTTCTCAGATTAATTTACCTTACTTCACATGATGTCTAGTTCATGTGTGGCGGCTTTAAAGTGTCGCCCCAAACTACATCATTGTGTAGTAGATTTTTTATATATAAAGTTAATGCTATTAATTGTCAGTAGTTCGAGCCTCACTGGGAGCCGACAACCCTGTTCGTGATAAATACAACTAGACAAAGCGTTGAGTCTAGTACAGCTGTCTTCTTCATGTGTCTCATGCAAACAAGCAGTCAGACGCCTGTACTGGTGAACAGAGGATTACGGATTAGGTGGACTAAACCATGAAATCGCTTAATAACTGTTACAACGGTGAAACCAACCAAGAAACCAACCAACCAACCAAACCAAACTTAACCAAACCAACCAAAAAACATACAAACCAATCTCGAGGTAAACGCAATTGTTCGGGGAAAATGCTCCCGCGATCAGACTACAACTATCGTTCAATTGGTCAGACTGGGGACATCGGTAGAGGTTTTTATATTCAACTCGAATCAGCAAGCAGTTACTCCTATATTTCCTAACACGTCATAGCATTATTATGATATATTAATACTCTTGACTTTGATAAATAGATCTACACTTAAAAGTTATGGACAGAAAGGAGGAACACTGGCTGATATAGTGTTTCCAATATTACAATGACAGTTTCACACGCCAAGTTATTTAATAGGTTTTTCATAATGGGGTCTCTATATTTATATCGGATAATATTCAAACTAAAATAGATTTAGACATGCTATCTTTAAACAAATGTGCATTGTAAAATGTCTCACAGGAGTAATAAAAGAGGCGCATCCATTCAGCCATATTTTGAGGGAACTAAATAATGGATTTCAGCTAGTAATATGCACATTTTCTTGATCCTGTAAACGTAAATGTACTTTGTAATTCATCTTCCATACATTTTTATTTTAATGCACAGCCCATTTCATTTTGTATTATTAAATATGTTAACGAAATATGAACTTACATGTGATTGGTTGGAATTTGTATTGGAAGAACTTTTTTCTACAATAAGCATGTGGTCGCACGTACAACAGTTACAAAAGTAGGTGTTAAATACTGTGTCAAACATGACTAAAAACAAATATTTCATATCATTTGTTGCATATATTTAACAACAAACGCACAGGACAAGGCAGCACTCCACAGGCGCAAAATTTACACCCTTTAGCCACTGGCCATTCCGTCTGGATACGCTATAAACACTAACAAAGTCATTTTTCATTTTTGTTGTACAATGTATTTGCAGCATTTAAAAAAACTTAAAAACAAACTATACCAAGATAAGATGTTACACTAAACTTGATCCGTGAAGATCGTCCTACATACGCTTTATCTTTAATGGACATTTTCCTGCGAAAAGCAGTAAAGAACATAAAAAAAGAATCTCAAAAGCATGTGTTCACATACAAGATTTGTTCATAACTTCCCCTTAACCCATGGAAAAATAAAGGGTTATGGACCTGTGCTTGGAGTTATTATCACTTATGTGTCTGCGCATGGTGGTTCTGTATAAAGGCGAAGTGTGTTATAATGGCAACAACAATCAACAATTATTTTTATTGAAGTCTAAATTTGTTTCCCAATGGCAAAGAACATAAACTTAATTATATGTTGTAAGCAGACAGACAAAGTTCTCCCACGATTTTATTAATAAACTGAATTTTGTCACCGAGCCTCTCTTGAAGTAGTGTTAAACATAAATCAAACCGGACGGTGAAATG
>Ga0224511_10001288_pt1 | contig 14765 bp, 6 predicted proteins | sample SF_May12_sed_USG_2_FD_169988 | JGI IMG/M metagenome (GOLD analysis project Ga0224511, IMG submission 169988) | Sediment microbial communities from San Francisco Bay, California, United States - SF_May12_sed_USGS_8_1 | ecosystem: Environmental > Aquatic > Marine > Sediment | place: USA...
ATTTGTGCTTTTTATTACATTTTTTTTAAATTTTTGATTGCATTTAACATTTGCAACAGCGTACACATAAAAAACCCAAGTTTTTTTTATAAAATGTTTCAAGTTTTTTCAGTTATGTTATAAGTTTATTATGTAGAAGATTGTTGCCATGATAATGATGTTGTTACAGGTGTCGCAGCTGCAGGCAAGCATTGAGAGGTTTGAGTATGACCAGATGGGGCAGGGAGACAAGTTTGAGAAGCTCCAGGCTGAACATGAGAAGCTCAAACAGCAAAGCCAGCACCAGACTAAGGATGCAGCTGCCCTGCGCGCTGAGTGTACCAGTCTACGGCAGCGAACCTCTGAGCTGGAGGGACAGGTGCACACTTTGACGGCAGAGAAAGATGACATGAAGATGAGGCTAAACGATCAGGGATCAGTGAAGGAGGCAGACTACAAGCATGTTACAGAGCAGCTCAAATTGGAGAAGGAGAATATGAAGATAATGGAGAAAAAGATGGCAGATGAGATAAAGAAGTTGCAGGAGATGTTAGAGAATAAGGAAAGAGAGTTTGATAAGAACCAAGCAGACACCAAGGCGAGGGATGAGAAGACAGCTGCAATGATGAAGACTATTGGTGTGGAAATGCAGAATCTTAAAGACTCTAACAGTAGGAAAGCCTCCCAAGAACTGCAAAACAAAGCCAAGCTGGAAGCTGAGGTCTGTGAGTTGAAAAATCATGTGAATGAAAAAGATCAGGAAAATCAGAAACTGATTAAAGACTGTAAGTTCTTGAGAGATTCATTAACCAATGCTCAAACCTCTTCAGAAACCATGAAATCTGATGTAAAAAACAAAGAATCTACCATCAGCCAACAGAAAGAGAACATTGACAAACTACAAAAAGCCATGGATAAAACTTCAGATGAATGCAACATAAAGGTTGGCAATTTGGAACAAAGAATCAAAGCACTTACAAGTGAAATCGACAATCTTAAAGATGGTAAGAAGAATTCAGAAAACAGTTTAGCAAAATTTCAACGAGAGTTACAAGATTGTGAGGCCGAAAAGAAAAACACTGAAAAAGAAAATCATGATTTACATAAGAAAATAGCAGGCTTAGAGAAAACTAAAGATCAGTGTGTTGTCGCTATAACAGCATTGAAACAGGAAGCTGAAAAATTGTTTCATATGAATAACTCATTTAAACAAGAAGTTGAGGAACTCAAGAATACCAACAGTGGGAAAGACAAAGCCATTAACAACTTGCAATCAGAAATTGATAGGAAGACTGAGAAAATTGATGCATTGCAAATCACCCTTGAAACTGCAGTTTCCGAAAAGAAAACATTGGAGGAGAAAAATAGGGAGCTTCTTAATGATTTGACCTTGACAAAAACAAGTAGCAGTGCTGAATTGCAAGAATTAAAAGAAGAGGTTACCAAGTGGGAAAAGAAGTATAACCAGCTAACAGAAGAAAAGGAAAAACTGTCTTGTGCTAAAAATGAATTGGATCAAGAGCTGTTAGCTAAGGAGCAGACACTTCAGAATACTAAAGCTGAACTTGAGAAAGAAAACCAGAATATGGCAGAAGTTGAAAAGTCACTGGAGCATACAAAATTGGAAGTTGAGAGTTTGGGCACCAAATTAATAAATTCAAAGTCAGAACTTGAAGCACTTACCAGTCAAAACTCTGAAAACAAAAGAAAATTGGAGGAAATTACATTCGCTAAGGAAAATGTAGAAAAGGTATTGGAAGAAATAACTCAGAAGATGAAAGTATATGAAGAGGAAAAAGCATCTCTTGAAGATCGCCTTCAGTCAGTAGGAAAAGAAAATGAAGAGAGGGGTGTACTCATAAAATACAAGGATGAAGAAATAACCTGTTTACAAGATCAACTAAAGAAATGTGAGGAGCAGCTAGTAAGTGAATGCAACACGATTACCGGACTGAAATCTGAAATTCTGAAGTTGAAAGATGAACATAGCAGTAATACCTCAACTTTGCAGGAATTACAATCCAAGCTGAGCAGTGTGTCAGAGACTTATCAAGGTGAGATGGATGAACATAAACGGACTGTGGAGGAACTCCAACAACAGTTGAATCATAAAACTGAAGAAGTTGAAACTCTGCGGTCCAAAATAACAGTAGTTGAGAAGGAAAAGACTGACATTGAAGTTAGTCATAAAACCCTGCAGAAGACAGTTGATGAACAGGAGTTTGCTTTAGAAGAGGCTGTAAACAAAGAGAAACACACTGCTGCTGCCTTGACAGCAATGGAGGAAGAAAAGCAACAGTTAAAAAACGACTTGCATACAATTAAGATGGAACTGAATGAAATGGAGGCAAAGCAGAATCAAGAAATTGAACAATTAAAAATCAGTTTAGAAGTAAAAGAGAAAGAAATGGAATGTTTACAAACAGGCAATAGTTTGAATTTAAATAAAATCACAGAACTACAATCTAATATTGAGAGCCAGATGAAAATGAATGAAGAATTAAAACTGAATGTCTGTGAACTAGAAAAAGAACTTGATTCTGTAAAGTTTGCCTTTGAAAACGTTTCAAGTGAAAAAGAAAAATTGCATTCATTAGGCAATGAGCTAGAAGTGACAGTGTGTAAACAAAAGGATGAATTAAACACCATTGTCCTCGAAAGGCAGACAGAAAAGGTCAAACTAGAGGACACTATTGAACAGCTTTCTAATGAACTTGAAGGAAAGAAACATGAACTCAATGAAAAGCAGACTGAAATTGATCACAAGTCAAATGAGATTGAAAAGCTACATAAAACTCTCACAGAATGCAAAGCTGAGCAAGATGAGCTTACCTCTAAACTGAGTGCAGAAACAACAAAAGCTAATGAAGCACAATTTGCTCTCACAGAGCTACAAAAACGATTTGACCAAGTACATGACGACAAAGAGAAATTAAATGAAGAGCTTTTACAATTGAAAGATGACATCAGTGATACCGATATGGAATACTCAGTTAACTTAGCCAAACTAAGGCAAGATGTAACACAGCTTGAAAATACAATCGAAGCAATGGAGAAGAAACATGCCGGTCTAGAAGAAGAGTTACTTCACAAGTCAGGTGCCCTTGAGGTGAAACATCAAGAAGCTGAACTCTTGAGTACGAAAATACAGGAATTGGAAGTGAAACTTATTACAGTTGAAAAAGACTGTGCAACTTTAACATTTGCATTGGAAGAAATGAAATCGGAAAACAAGAAGGTGAAAGATGCTGAAGATGACATCAAAAGAAAATTATTAGAAATGCAAGAGAAAGTTGCTGAACAAGATATAGAACTGAATTCAACAAAAGCTGAACTTAACCAAAAGAAGGAGGAATTTGAGAGTATAATTTCAGGTAAAGACTCACAACTTAGTGCTTTACAAAATGAAATAGCACATGTATCTTTGGAGTTGGAAAAAGTTGAAAGCGCATTGAAGGAAGCTTCTGGTAACAAACTTGAAACGGAGATTCTTATCAATGAAATGAAGACAGAAATCAGTGAAGTGACATTTTCTCTTGAACAGACAAAAAGTGCTGAAGAAAAGTTAATAGTCCAGAATTCTGAATTGCTCGAAGAAATACAGAAACTAAAAGATGAAATCAGTGATACATCTGTTGAAAATTCTGTAACGATTGCTAAATTAAACCAAGATTTGAGTGAAATGTCAAATGTTAATGCTGAAAAGGACAAACATGTTGTGGATTTAGAAGTAGAATTGAAGCACAAAACAGATGAGCTAGACAATAAATATGAAGCATATGAAAACTTGAAGAAAGAATTTGAGGACCTTGTTGCGCAGCAATCAGAAAAGCAGACACTGCTTGATGAGTCAAAGTTTTGTGTAAATGAATTAAGCTCAGCAAAAGAGCAGCTTTTAAAACAGGTCAATGACTTACAATCAGAAATAAGTCAACTGAAAGATGATCTCAGTGATCAGGCGATGGAGGAGTCCATTTCTCAGGCTAAGCTGAAACAGAGTAATGAAGAGTTGAAAAACACAATTGAAGGCAAAGACAGTGAATTGGTAAGCATGCTACAGATGGTTGAACACAAACAGACAGAAATCGAGAGACTGTCGTCACAGTTGTCTGAGGTTGAACAAACAAAGTGTGATTTAGAATGCAAACTATCTTCTGTAGAAACTAGAAGCAGTGAATCAGCCAGCTTTATTGCCAAACTAGAAGAAGAAGTTGTAAATCACGAAAAATCTAATTCTGAATTAAAGATGTCCTTTTCTTCTCTCCAAGATGATTGTCACAAAGCTGTAAATGAAAAGAATGAGATCTCTGCCAATTTAGAATTGATGAAACAAGAACTCTACAACACGCTTGCAGCCAAAGAGGAAGAGTTATGTCAAACCCAGACTGAGCTGTCTCATGTTAGGGATTCTTCTGCAATGACTCTTGCAGACCTAGAGCAATTGAGAGGTGATTTGAAACTTTCTGACCTAAATCTCATTGAGTTGAAAGAGAAGGTTTCAGCCCTAGAATTCAAGTGTGAGGAGTGTGAAAAAGAGTTGAAAGAAAAGACAGACAAGCTCAGTCTGTGTTCTGCAGAAATTCAAGACCTTAAAGATGAGATAAGTGATCAATCTGTTAATGATTCGGTTACTATTGCTCAACTAAGGAATGAAAACGAAGAACTGCAAAACATAATTAACGGCAAGAATTCAGAAATGGAATCTGCAAAACAAGAACTGGAACATTGCACAGTTGAGCTTGAAAAATCTGTGATGAAGTCTTCTGAGTTAGATCATAGTCTGTCTGAGGCACACAATGATCTTGTTTCCTACAAACAGAAGGTTGAAGGTCTTGAAAATGTCATTAAAAACAGTCAAAAGGCTCACCAAGATCTTAATGATGAAATGAACCATGTGAAGCAGGAATTGGAACGGCTGTCCAAGGACTTAACCACTATGGAACAGGAAAAGACGGAACTTCAACTTGATGTGAACAAAAAAGAAGCTGAGATCGAAGGTTATATTTTGTCTTCTGATGAACTTCAAAAGACATGCGACCGCCAAACTTCACAAATTGAGCTACTGGAAAAAGACTTGCTGTCTTTAAAAGATCAAATGAACAGTGAGAAAATTGAACATGAAGCTGAAACTGCTAGAAACTTGCAAGAGTTAGAAGAAATCAGAAATGTTTTAACAGGAGCTGTAGAAACTGGAAATGCGTTAGAAAAAGAAAGAGACAACTTGAAAACGGAAAAAGAACAACTCACCGAAAGTTGTAACAAAATGCAAAAGATGAACTGTGATTTCAATGAACAAATTTCAGTTATTTCTAGAGCTGAAGATGAGCTGCAACATTGCCTTCAAAATGCACAGGAAACAATTGAAAAACATGTAAACAGAATTCAACAGTTGGAAAGAGAAATAACTTGTTTCAAAGATGAGCTAAGTGATTCACAAATTGAAGAATCTGTGCGAACAGCAAAACTGCGACAGGATAATGAAGAAAAAAACACATTAATAGAAGATTTACAGAAAAAGACTGCATCACTGACAGATGAAGTAGAAAAGTTGTCAACAGAAATGAATGAAACAAAGCATGAACTTGAAAGACAATGTCATGATAATGACAGGCTGAAAGAAGATCTAAAAATAACAGAAGTTTCTAAAGAAGAAATCATGTTTACCCTTGAAGAGGAGACAAAACAGTTAAATGAATCAAAGGTGACTATTGAAACACTCAAAATGGATCTATCTCAATATAAGGAAACACTCAATGCCCAATCGATTGAAGCATCTAGTGTTCAAGCCAAGATAAATCAGGAAACTGAGGAACTTAAGAATATCATCGATGGCAGGAACCAGAAAATTGATGAGCTACAATCTGAGATTTGCCATCTTGCTGAACAAATCAACAGTAAAGAGGACACACTTCAAGAATGTAACAAGAGTTTGAATGATGCTAATAGTAGAATTGCTGATATAACACAGGAAACAGAAACCTTAGTTCATTCAAATGAAGACCTTAAAAGCAAGCTTCAATGTCAAACAAAGGCTGTTGAGAAATATCAGCAAGAAGCATCTGAACTAAAGACTGAATTGATTAAGAGCAACACAGAGTGTGACCAGCTTCAAGCTGAGTTGTCAAATCTAAAAGAGGAACTTAGCAATATTAATTGTAATAAGGATGCACAAATGGAAACACTGAGGACAGAGCTAGATAACAAGGTAGAAAAGATATCAGAGCTTCAACAAAAAGAAGAGAATTACCTAAAAGAAGCAGAGCAGAACAGACAAACCACAGCACTGATCCAAACTGAGCTGGAGGAGTTACAATTTAAGTTGTCAGATGCTGTTGACAAACTCAGTGTTAAAACAGAGGAGTTTGAGCGATTAGATGAGCAGCATAAATCTTTGGGAGAAAAACTAAATGAACTTAAAGCTGAACGCGAGGAAGAAATCACAGAAATGAGATTGCAGCTAAATGAAGCCAATAATGTATCAGATGGAACATCAAAAAGAATAGCCGACCTAGAAGCAGAGCTTGCACACAAAACCAGCGAGTTTGAGATGTGCTTTAAAAATGATTGTGAAAAAGAACAGAGAATTAAAGATCTAGAAAGTAACTTATTCCAAGCAACAAGTCAACTGGAAACTTATAAGCTGGAAAAGGAAGTGTTAACGAAGGATGCTGATGAGGAGTCAAATAAACATGATTCTCATGTTCAAGATTTGACAGCAAAACTTGAAGAGGCAGAAAAGGAGCTTGAAAGTTGCAAGGATCACTTGCAGAAGAAATCCAGTCAACTGAAAGTCAGCCAGTGTGATTATGAAGAAATGCAGGAACAAAATATTGAGTTGAACAAGAGAATAGAGCGACTGGACAAAGATAACACTAACCTTGAGGAGAGGGTGGCCAGTCTCACAGACAGGCTTACTAGCATCGACATGGAGAAGATTGCTCTACAGCAGAATGTCACTGAATTGAAAAATGTCAAGAGTGGTCTTGAACAAGAGATTCAAGAACTGCAAGATCGTTTACCTACTCAGTCTTCCAGGATGTGTGAATTGCAGGATAAATGTGAGAGTCTTCAAAAAAGGCTTTTAGACCGTGAGACTGAAGTTACAGCACTGAGGGATAATTGTACATCTATACAAGTCAGCTTGGAGGAGAAAATCAAAGATTTGGAAATGGATCTTGATTTGGTAAGTTTGTCACTTTCAACTGCCCAGGAGGAGCTCAAGTCACTACAAAGTGAAAAGTTGGAACTGCAATCAATTGCTGAATGTCAGAAAGAAAAAGTAAAGAATGCTGAAGATAACAAAGACATTTTAGAAGCAGAAAACAAAACCCTGACTGACAGGTGTTACAGTCTGGAAGATTCCAAATCAGAACTTATTTGTTCAATAGATGCAATGAAGCAAGAGTTGAGTAGGTTGCAGAGTGAATTTGACTATAAATCTAAGGTTCTTGGTGACAAGGAAAATGAGATGCAGTACACTCAGGTGTTTACACAGTCCCTACAGGAGCAGTTAGACCAAGCTGACACAAGCTACAAAACCCAGCAGGAAACTATATACAAAGTCACTTTAGAGAAAGAAGCATTGGAGGAATCTTTACAACAGACCAACATAGAGAATGAGCGACTGAAGAGAGAATTGCATGAGATTAAGCAGAAACAGGCAGAAGGCGCTGATGAAGCACAACAGAGTGAAAGCGAGCTGCAAGAAAAAGTGTTTACCTTGAAAGAAGCATTGAGAACCAAAGAGGATGAAGTTTTAATGCTTGAATCTGGGATAAAGAAAAGCGAACATGACCTAAGTACTATTAAACAGGACATGGAAACAACTGCAGTGAAATTGGAAATGCTAGAAAGTGAAAAGATAGACTTAGTGTCTAAGCTTGAAGAGATGACAAGGGAGATGAATGAGATGAAGCAAGAATTAGATGTTGCTCAACGAGATCAGAAGATGGATGAAAATGAAAAGCAATCTTTTCAACAGGAAAATTGTAAGCTGAGAGATTCTCTTGAAGAATTGAACTCAGAACTGAGTGACCTGCAAGAACTTGTAAAAGCCAAGGATCTGACAATTTCTGAAAACACTCATACTATTGATGACCTCACCAGATCAAATGAAAAGTTAGAAAAGGATATTGATGAAAAGTCAAAATACATTTGTGAACTTCAAGAATCTGTTGAAAGCCAACAAGAAGCTTTGAGAGTTTTAGAAGAACAATCGGGAGACTTACAGGCACAGCTAGCTGAAATGAATGTCGTTAAAGATGGGTTACAGAAAGAATTGTTAAAATATGAAAGTGAATGCTCCCAGCGCAGTGATGAAGTAAATGTGATTGTTTCTGATTTGGAGGAAGCAAAGGCACAATTAAAAAAGATCAGTTGTGAAAGGGATGATTTGATGGAGAGAATCCAGACTGCTGAGAATGAGAATACAAAATACAAAGAATCTGCAGCACAACTTGAGGCAGACATTGAAAGGTTAAAGTCAAGCGTATCAGTGATGGAAGATGAGGTCAATGATGCAGAGATAAAAAACAAAGAGTTTGACAGCAAGCTTAAGAGTTTACATTCTGAGAACAAGGAGTTGGAAGAAAAGTTGAAGAAGAAAGAAACTGAAAAGGAAGAGTTAGAAGAAATGGTTGAATACACAAGTATGGAAAGCTCGAGCAAAGATGACCAAATAGTTGAGCTGAAATCTAAACTGAGTGATATGGAGCATGGCATTGAAAACCATAATACTGATTCTCAGGCTCAAGAAAAGGAGTGCAATACTTTAAGGCAAAAACTTACTGATACAGAAGATTGTTTAAGCGCTCTTCAGACAGAAAAGACACTGCTTGAGGATGAAATCAGAAATTCTCATTCTAAACTTGAAGAGATGACAAGGGCGTTGAATGAGATGAAGCAAGAATTAGAAGTTGCTCAACGAGATCAAAAGATGGATGAAAATGAAAAGCAATCTTTTCAAGAGGAAAATTGTAAGCTCAGAGATTCTCTTGAAGAATTGAATTCAGAACTGAGTGACCTGCAAGAACTTGTAAAAGCCAAGGATCTGACAATTTCTGAAAACACTCATACTATTGATGACCTCACAAGATCAAATGAAAAGTTAGAAAAGGATATTGACGAAAAGTCAAAATACATTTGTGAACTTCAAGAATCTGTTGAAAGCCAGCAAGAGGTTGTGAGAGTATTAGAAGAACAATCGGGAGACTTACAGGCACAGCTAGCTGAAATGAATGCCGTTAAAGATGGGTTACAGAAGGAATTATCCAAATATGAAACTGAATGCTCCCAGCGCAGTGATGAAGTAAATGTGATTGTTTCTGATTTGGAGGAAACAAAGGAACAATTAAAAAATATCAGTCGTGAAAGGGATGAGTTGATGGCAAGAATTCAGACTGCTGAAAATGAGAATTTAAGACACGAAGAATCTTCAGCACAACTTGAGGCAGACATTGAAAGGTTAAAGTCAAGCGTATCAGTGATGGAAGATGAGGTCAATGATGCAGAGATAAAAATCAAAGAGTGTGACAGCAAGCTTAAGAGTTTACATTCTGAGAACAAGGAGTTGGAAGAAAAGTTGAAGAAGAAAGAAACTGAAAAGGAAGAGTTAGAAGAAATGGTTGAATACACAAGTATGGAGAGTTCAAGCAAAGACGACCAAATAATCGAGCTGAAATCTAAACTGAGTGATATGGAGCATGACATTGAAAACCATAATGCTGACTATCAGGCTAAAGAAAAGGAGTGCAATACTTTAAGGCAAAAACTTACTGACACAGAAGATTGCCTCAATGCTCTTCAAACGGAAAAGACACTGCTTGAGGATTCTCAACACAATGTTAAGGTAAGTTCCACGGAATTTGAAATTATGAAGGACAAGGTCCTGTTTAGTTTTTACACTTTTGGTCCTAAAACAGTGAAATGTTGCTTTTCCTTTTGCAATGCTATTTCATTAAGTATTCTTAATGTACTATAAAGTTTGTGACCCATTATAAGGGAATCAAGAAATTAACGTAGCATTTTTAGATTGTTGCCTAAATGATTAGTGCCATCATGATTATTATTTTCAGTCTGAACTGGAGACAAGAATCCACATCATGCAAGTGGAGTTGGAGAAAATGGGCCAAGAGAAGCAACTCCTGAAGACATTGCAGGCAGAGGTTGCTGAGTTACAGCCCTTAGTTGGAAAGTTAAAAATGAGGGAAACTGAAATCTCACAACTGAAAGACGAAATTATAAAATATAAACAGGAATTAAAGGTACTTCTTTCTTTTGACCTAAATTTCATTAACTGCAATAGGGCTGGGACGATACAGTCACTATCGGTACAATATTGATACAGAAATCAACCGATACGTATCGATACGGTCAGCAGGCTGTACCGATACAGATGATGGTAACAGCCCCAAAAAACAACCACTATATTCCGGACTCAAAACTATTCGATTCAAACTTGACTTTCATACAATTTAGCAAAAGACTTAAGCATATTGAGTTTAAACTATATTATGTTAAACTAATACTTTGAGAATAAAACAATAGTACACAGGTTGCTTTAGCACTAGTATAGTGTTTGTTGGATTCACTGTATAGACCAACCCAAAAACATTCAATTTGTTGTTGAAATTCAACATTCTTGATTTTGAAACCTTAAGTCATGTACATGTGTATCGTATCGAATACGTATGGTATTGGCAAGGTCCGTATCAAATATGTATCGATACGGCTGCTGACCGTATCGTCCCTGCCCTAAACTGCAATGATTATTTTACACATACTGAAATAAAAGCAGAATATACAATTATATCAAATGTGAAGGCTGCCATATAGATTGGAATTATAAATTGTTAATTATGCTATGTGACGAAGGAATGATTTTTGTCTGCAGACAATGCAGGAGAAGCCTATTGGTAGTGATAAGGCAACATCAGAAGCTGACCCAGAGACAAAAGCTGTAAGTTATTCATTGCATGTGTGTTGCCCAGCAAATGTAGTACAAATTCAATGTGCAAATCATTCCTTACAAAAAATCTAATGAAACCAATTAAAAATACAATAGCTTTCATCTTTCTTCACATTCTGTGGCATTTGATCTTCAAAAAAGAATAAAAACCGCCAAGAATGCAACTGTTTATTTTGGATATTTTAACAATGTTGTTGTTGAGCCATGCTAACCTGTCACATTACCTTGTTCCCCCTGCAGTTGTTGGAGAAATGGATGAGACGGTGCTCGTCGGTGAACGTCCAGCTGCAGCAGGAGAGGAAGACGACCACCAAGCTGCAGGACCAGCTCAAACACATCAAGGCTGGCATAGAACAGCAGGTCAGTCTTTATAGCAGCCAGTCTTCAACATGGGCAAAACAAACAGTGCTGTCTGTGTAACTACAATGTAGATGCCACAAGTTGACAAAATTAAATAGGACAATCTTCAGACTTCCTCTAAACTGCTTAGCCCTACTTAATAAAATTCACATGAATGATCCTTGGTTGAACGTCTTCCAAAATAGTTTTAATGGTTATACTTGGCTGAATAACTAGGTCAAGGGTTACAGGTGAGCAATCCAGGGCCCTCTTTTTGCCAGTAAGGCTTATTTTATGCTGTCACATATACAAGGTATTGTATGTTTGTATGTTGCATATTAATATCTGCCTTGAAGAGCACTTACAAGGTGTTCATGGTGTTGTATGTTGTTGTTCAGGTGTCGGAGCGTACGGGCGAGCTGGAGAAGGAGTTGGCCCACGCGCAGTCGGAGGCTGACCGGTACCTGGACCGCTACCATGGCCTCACACAGAGGTACACCCAGCTAGAGACCAACACTGCACGCCTACAGACACTCCTGCAGCAGGCCGGTATGTCATGAAAATATCACATTTGTTCATCAATATGTATTTAGTCTTTGATGGTATTACCTTTGTTTGATAAAAAAAAATTGTAGTCACTGTTTAATTTCATTGATGTGACTTATGCCAGTATGTTCACTTGGTATTAGCTTGCCTAAAGCATGTATGTTCACTGTTCAGAGTTTTGTTTTAGTCTTTTATGTTGTGTTGTCCAGTCACCAAAGTGTAAAATATTCCTCTCTGTCAGAGATGAGCAAGACAACAGCTGGTGCCCTGAAGGCGGCCTCCCCTACAGCTGTGAGTGCCCCTGCCCCTGCTACTGCCCCCGTAGTGAGAGGCCCTCGCACCCGGAGCTCTTCCAGGAACCGGTCTCAGGGTGAGGCCAGGGACCAGCTGACCCCCTCCAGCCAGGAGCAGCAGGGAACCAACAGTCAGCAGGGAAACGCATCACAGGACTCCCTTGGTGTTGACGGGCCTGTAGCTAAACGACTACGCAAGTCTGAAGACGGTAGGTACAAATGTAGTGGTGGGCTCTAGAATTATGGTTTATTTATGCTGATACGTGTATATTAAAAGGTATTAAATTGTGAACATGGGTTGAAGTCAGTTAAATCGTTTTTAAATTATATGTCTCAAAGTTAAGAATATTGTCTTGAGGAGTTTTTCTTTAAACAAATTATGGAAAAATCATTATTTGTTACACTTCTGAATGGTTCTGGAATGTTATCCTTGCTGTCTGTGTTGCAGGTATGGACACGGTGGTGACACGTCTGGTGGAGGATGCTGACAAAACTCCCCGCAGGAAGAGCCCTCGTAGTCTGTCTCGCTCCAAACCCAGCCCCAGTACCCACCCAGACCGGGCAGCCACTGTGGCACAGCGGTCATCTTCCACCCTTGTGACGAGCCACACACTCAACCAGGGCGCCGTCTCTGGGAACACTCACTCCACTGATAGCGGAAGAAAGACTTGTGCAGCTACTGATGCCAGGAGCAATAAGACTCATTTGCAGAGTGGAACTAACGCTTCCAACTCTGTTGTTAATCAGACAGGAAAGACTTCAGTGAGCACTTCTAAGACGCAAGCATCATTGCGAGGAGGAAAGAGCCACCAGATCTATGTTGACTCGAGTGGGTGTGAACTCCTAAGTGTGAAGAAGCTAGAAACTTCCTCCACTGTAACCAAGTTGGTCACAAGCAGCTCCTTGATTTCTGTAAAAGGTGGCACTACATTGATGAAGAAAGAAACTTCTGCTCTTGATACCACTCAGGTATTTGTCACATTTTTGTTCACTGTACATGTCTTTTTCTGCTGATACCATTTCATATTAAATTTTAATTCTTATTGTTAAAAATCCAAAAAAAAAATATTAACTTTCTGGCATGTTTAACAAAAATAAATAAGAAGAAAAGTTGCTGAGTACAACAGGTTTTGTGTAGCATTTGTTTAGAAAATGATATTAAAAATGTTTACACTGCAACATCTAAGGCTGGTGTATATTTCCAGAAGGACCCATTGAGCACAATAACCAACAGTCCTGTGAAGAAAACCCCAGTGATTCTGGCAGGGAGGGTTGAGAAGGACAAACTCAGTCGCGGCCGGTCACCCCAGCTGCTGAGGTCGCGCGCCCGAGTCCAAGTGGAGGAACCCGCGCCGCCACCGGATGATGAGGTGCCCGAGTGTACTACGTCGTAACCCTGGTTCTCGGCTGGTGTGAACTAGATCGTCACATGACATGAACTGTCTCTTAATTGTCAAACTTTTGCTCCTTGCCAATTTGAAAGAGCATGACATTACTTGTACTGCATTGTGCGATTCAGTTTTTATACCATGGGTGGTTTTTGATCAGCACATGCTACCAAGTTCATTCTTGCTGATTGTGTACTACTGATTCTTATTTTAACGCTACTTGTGTTGACTACCTTTGTTCAAATATGTAAAAATAGTAGTGATTATGATACTAAACATGAATATTATTTCATATATCTTACAATAGTATTTCTTTTTCTAATTTTTATTAATACAATTGACATGTATATATTTCCAAAGATTTTTGTAATATGTATTCCTCTTAGACCATATTCTTCATTCTAATCTATAAATACATGTGACCCTTGCACATATAAAAGTGTACGCTATGGGTGCAGTGCTTGTGTATTGCTTTTCATCTGATCTCATATAACTTATGTTTTGTAAGTTTTTTTAAGTTCATGATTGTAAGAAGAAACTTAAATCACACTGTCTTACCTTATGATGTTATATTACAATGTGTGGTATTGGTTTGAATGTGTATGTATACTTTATTATAATAGTGTAATTAGTGTTTGAATAATTTATAATCACTTAAAGGTCACTATTGTTTTTGTTAGCAATTTTTCATGTTTACGTTTTTTTTTTCGTTTTTCAAAATGTTAAGTATTGATTATTAGTGATTTCTAAATGTAAATGTACAGTCCAAAAGTTTGCACTGTGACAAACTTGTATTAAAATTAGAGTATAATGAGTTACAATACCTTTGTCTTGCATTTCACTTTCTTTCTCAAACTAAATTTCTTAATGCCTACATTATGAGTTAGTACATGTATCTGTTGGTAATTATATGGGGCGAGTTGACCAAATTTGGGATGACTTGACCCAAGGACTTGGTTTGGAGTGAGTTGACCTTTAACCGTTAATAGTTCCTTGATGTTTATTGTCAATAAGAATATTTTAAGTTTAAAAATGATTTTTTTTTGGAAATCTTCTATGTGTAGTTGTCGAGTTAAGACTTGAATACACATGTAGGTTTTTGAACATGTTATTATTTTCCGTGCTTCACTTTGTTTGGGATTTACATTCTAGTACTGGTCAACTCACACCAAACCATCTCACACCAGAGTCATCTCACACCATTTTTGGTCAACTCACACTATATATGAAATAAAGGAGGATTATTCTGAGGGG
>Ga0224511_10001289_pt1 | contig 14764 bp, 7 predicted proteins | sample SF_May12_sed_USG_2_FD_169988 | JGI IMG/M metagenome (GOLD analysis project Ga0224511, IMG submission 169988) | Sediment microbial communities from San Francisco Bay, California, United States - SF_May12_sed_USGS_8_1 | ecosystem: Environmental > Aquatic > Marine > Sediment | place: USA...
ACCAACAAAAAAGCTTAAACAATTTCTCATTTTTACGGGAAAAGGTTTCACTGCGCAAGAATGTTAAGAAAGTAAGATGTAAACAGTTCTGGTCAAAAGATACACGCATAGCATCTTTAAACAGAGTGTGTGCGCCCCAGAATTGACTTTGCATGTTCAAGTGACGGAAGTCCTATGTCATTTGAAAAGTCATTGATTATATATTGTTATATCAGCAATGTAACATTTAAATCAGTTTTAAGTTATAAATACAAGCATGGACGAACGTGTGCTTTTATTCTTATCAGCAAATAAAATATTGTGGCCATATAAACGGGGAATAAAGGATAAATACTTGTATATGTAAAATCAAAACAAGTACGCGTGGCACACTATATTCCCCGTTTATTTGAGATAGGGAAGCCTTTTAAATCAACGCAGTGCCATTGGTTATGGGTTAATAGGTTTTGGTCGTATAAAAACACTTACACTTGTTATAAACAAAAAGTTTATTTGGCATCCCTCGAGGTCTGGTTTTGTGTCACAAAAACAACAACACATTTTATGAACATATATTTTTGTATTGCCAACAAGTCCAGTCGATTTTGTTCAAATAATATCCATGTTGTTTTGAGGCAATGTGTGGGATTTAAATTTTAAAAGGAATACTGACACTTTGCAAAACGAGGTTGAGTAAGCCAGAGAACGAGATACTCTATTTGGTCTTTTGATACTGTCTGTTGTCTCGAGAATAGAAGACGGGCGGCTGAGCGTTGTTGTACTTCACATCACACGCCCAGCAGTTGTGATGGCGCTTTGTTGGCGACGTCAGCTCCTTAAAAGGTTCGACCTTCGGGGTGTCAGTGACAGTCTCTACTTCACTGCCAGCTGACCTAGTGTCGTTCTCATCAGGTTTTTCAGACTTTGAACCTTCTTTGTTTTGGCAACTCATGTTACGCAGTTTATCAATGACGTAGAAAACAACAAAATATATCAGACACGATGTCAATATCCCAAGAAACACGGACAAGATGCCCCAACCTGCGTGTTTACCGACTGTGTAGCGATAACATAACGCTTGACGCCTGTCTCCGATAGCGCACTCGCAGTCTGAGTAGTGCAGATAGTCACTTGTCTGTGAAATACATACAACAATGCAGTACAACAACACTTCCAAGAGCTCTGAACATTTGAAATAAGGTAATGACTTGTCTTGTCAAAAGGCATTTTGTGGTTAAACGCTTCATAAATACGGCACATTAACATTGTATATTGTTTTGATTAAATAATTAGTTTGTGATCTTACCAGCCCGGTTTTATTGGCCCAGAAGAATGTGTCATTCTCGAATCTGTACTGACAGTTGCTGCCCAACCAGCCGTTGTCACACTGACAGACGTAGCCGTCCACGCCCTTGTTCTCACACACGCCGTTACGTCCGCACGGCAGCGACGCACAGGAATCAATACCTATAAGTTGAAAAATCTTGATATTCTATAAAACCTTTGAATTATTAGATTAAAACTCGTTAATTTAAATTTCATAGCCGCAATTAAAACGAAATATTATACTCGACCCTGGCAATCTTATAATATAATAACAATTTTTAACCGTTAAACATACTTTTTTATGCAAAACACACACTTATGTTTCTTTTTATACATGTAATGTACTGCATTGTATGTTATAAAGAATGTAGACACTATTTTGCTAATATAACGCGTAATTATTTTAGATATAACTCCACGCTGGTCTAATTCGGAATAATAAACAATAAACACAAAGTTCAAAGCAAACATGTTGCAGACAAAGCTGACAGGCTAAAGTGTAACGGCATCATGACAAAATGACCCGTACAAAAACAATCAGCACAACACAAAACATGCAGAACAAGACGTTATAAGTATTAAACATGATATGTTTTTTATTTTAACGTACATGTTTATGTGACTCCTTTAGCAAATATTAAGTTACTATAACCAGTGCTTGTCTTACCATTCTGACAGATAGTGCCTGTGAACCCCGGCCTACAAACACACTGAGAGGCGCCGACTAGGTCCAGACAGGTACCGCCATTCAGGCAGGGTTGGATGACACACTCGTCGATGTCTGGACATAATGACAACTACTTGAGCAAATCATGTTGTATTTAAATGTGCAAATACTAATAACTGAAAATAATGGTTCTTCTACCACATTTTATGTATAGTGAATCAAATGCGACAAACGGACTTGTTTTATGGCTGGTTGGATGTGAGATGAGGTATCTCAGCTTTTCAACACCGATTTGTGCTGCCAGTAGGTCTCGATCCGTTGACCGTTGTATAACATTGTACATTTTAATTTTAGATAATCAGAAATATACATCTCATATCAACCTTTATGAACACCTTACCAGTAGAACAAGTAGTGTCCGTATAACCATCAGCGCATCCACAGAAGAACTCATTCACGAGGTCAAAGCACGTGGCCCCGTTCTGGCATGGGCTGCTGGCGCACTCGTTGATATCTGAATGAATTAATTGGTCCTAGTATATGTTTTTAAACTGTGATAATAAATGTATAACATCCATCATAATGTAAATTTTAAACCTGTAGAACATTGCGGATCAGTATAGCCTGGTTCACACAGACAGAAATATCCATTGACGAGATCAAAGCAGCGTCCCTTGTTCCTACATGGATTACTGGCACACTCGTCGATATCTACAACAGAAACAACAAAGACTGCAAATATGATGGGCGTTTCATTTGTTTGTTTTAGTCAATTAGATAAACAACGTTTTATTTCTGCACGCTAGTAACACGTTATACGACAGAAGTGTACTGATTTAAAGTATAACTCTGCTTACACAAGTTTATAACACCCACGTCAGAAATAACGAAACTTTGTTACACGGTCAGAATGTCAGAGATACTTTAAGCGCGGTAACAAATGTTTTGAATGCAATTTTGCTTTTTGGTTCAATGAATTTGTTATGAAAGGGATTTGGCGATCCAAATACGTTAAACACTATGTACATTATTTTTATTTGTACAAATAAATTGTTTACCATATATATCTTACTGTAATACAGAGTTGATAATGTTACTCTATCTATATAGAACGTTTTTATGATTTTACTATGTAGAGTTTTATTCACCATTTGCATTTGAATTATGCAATTTGAAGCGTATTATGCTCCGTAATGCAACATTTTAATACTACGCGTCATAGGTTAGTATACACTTGCCGGTGGCGCAAATACGGTCTGCAAAGCCAGGTAAACAAGAGCACGAGAAGGCGTTCACGTGGTCGTTGCATCTTGCGCCGTTGTAGCAGGGACTGCTCGCACACTCGTTTATATCTAGAACATAATCATTCATTGTACATCTATCTGCTCTGAATCTAACGAACATAATACCTGGTTCGTTAATTATGTACATGGTTTCGTTTGTTTCAACGACTTTTTGTAACTCAGATTAAAGTTTAATAATAAGAATATTGATAGATTTTATGCAGAAGTTCATAATAATGTTTTCTGGAAAGACTTTAAAAATTGAGTAGAATGGGTTACTTATTTCACAGAAAGTTCCAGCATATCCTGCCCCGCAGCTACAGGTAAATGAAGATCCTGAACGGGAACATCCGCCGCCGTTCCGGCAGGGAGCCGTCGAACATGGATCAACAGGTGGGCCTTAAAACAACCCTGCACTTGAAAGGGTAATTTATTGGATTGTGTATCATGCTACAGTTAATAATAATTCAAAGGCAGTCATTCATTATCGTACAACGCAAGAACGATGTCTATGTAGACTGACCGGTGTGATATGACATATATGTTCGGCGGCGTAAAACCTCGCAACCCAATCCAACACAACCTGTTTACCATACTGGACAATTTATATACTTTATAATATTTTGTGCAGGCTAATAGGTCATAGGAGACTGATATATGCTTGCAAAAGTTATATAACATTATGTATTAAAACATTTCAACACGTTAGCATATACGCACGCGTAGCCTTGCTCTTTGCTCCACGCTTTTGGCGTTTGAACACTCTCGTCTCATGTCCAAAATGGTCGTCATAATCCGCATCCACTTCATATGCTGAGCTGGAGTTCTGGTAAACATGTATTTATTTGATGACCATTGATGTACACAGTAAAAGAGATTCGTTCTCATTTTAATTGAAATGTTAAACATAATTGTTTTACAGCAGTTAATCAAACACGTTTTCGCCCTATAAACATGTCTAGCCGAAGTGTACAATGTATTCTATAACAAACAACATTTTCTAAAGAGATCACTTGCATCTTATTTTGTCCATCATGTTAATATGATAAATACTATTTCTACCGGCAACATTGCTATTTAATGCTTTGCCTATAGCAATAAAAGTTGAAGAGCTGTTAAAAAATAAAAGTAGATATGATTGATTTTAAGGGCACCATGACAAAATGGCTGGTACAAAAGACACACTCACCACAGCACGCAACACGCCAAACAACAAAAACTCATGTTCTCCACATGATGTTGATCTTAATTTGTCTCACATTTTCCAGTTTAGTTACCAGTTACCAGTAGCTATGCCAATCCAATACGAGTTGCGCCGCCTGTTTCATCTCATGAATATTCAAACGTATCGAAATTCAACCCAAAAAGCGCTAATTTTAGGTGCATATTTTAACAGTTTATTACGCTCTTAAAACGTAAGCTTCTTTTAAAATTCTTTTTCCTGTGGGCTACAGCAAAGATCAAAGTGTCTGTGTATCCCAGAATTTCATATAAACGCTGTTACTTTGCCAAAGAATTTCTTGGTTGAAAATGAAAAGCAAGTAGATTTTATCGATCACAGTCGATCACACTAATGCCAGTGATGTTTTAGGTACATTAACATGTGTTGAATCCACAAATGATGTCATTTTAGACGTACAGCCCCGTATTCCATATGTACAATAACATTAAATATCAACCTGAGCACCTGAAACGCACATTAATATTAAGTATATTAAATGAACAAGCACATTGTACTGTGTAAAGCGCGATAGGCGAGTGGACATAATGGTTATGTTTCTTAATTATAAATAATGTATAATTATGTAGTTGTTTAAAGAGGCAAACTCACAAAATACACGATGACGGTTATAAACACGAACAGAATCTTTTGTTTTTATATTTTTTTGTGTGTTATAAAATTGTTTCTAATATTTGTTTTTTAATTGGCTGTATTTGCTCAAAACTAATCAGTTTTGCTACGATTTTCATTGTACACATATGAAATATGTATCGTTCATAACGTGAATCAATAACGCCAGTCACTACGGATCGTTTTAATATAATATGCTTGGTTTTTGATGAGTTAAATAAGGTTTGTTTTACATATAAAATTCTGTTTTGTATCTTAAGACAGTTAAGTTGCTCATGTTTAAATGATTAAAACCTTAAAACAAATGATTATTCTATAAAACGAGTTGTTTATATTGCATTTAGATGTCCTTGAACGAAATTATAGAGGAAACTCTGCTTAAATGACACTTTTCTACGATAACTTAAAAGGGGTTGAACTTTTGGTCATTTTCAAAACATAGAGATTTTCGGGGGTTGAGGGTGTACATGTTTGACAGGCTATAACTTCATCAAAAATAAAAATTTCTTAATGGAGTAAAGTTTTATATTCAACTTAAGAATCATATTTAATATGACTAAATACGGAAATTTAAAAAAATGCTTTTTAAAAATGGCTTTGCATAACTATTACCAGTTACATTTCGTGTACTTGGTTTTAAGAAATACCGCAATTAATAACAAATATTACTCAGGACTAAATAAGTTTTTTTCAGGTGTCAGTATGTGCAACAAAGGCGTTTTAAATTTAATGATAGGTGCAATATGAAGTATCAATCAACAATACTATTATTTACATTTGGTTAACAGTAATTATTATGGGGAAATATATAGAAAAAACCTTACCACATGTCTTAATCCGGAAAACACCAACTGTCGCTGACTCATTGGCCATTGTAAGGTATTTACGGCTTTTGTATTAAAAACAAAATACGCAACCAACTTAATAATTTTCATTTTCCCAGGTACTTTGTGGTTTCGGAAAGTTGTGCCTGAATATTTATATAAAACGATTTATTTGGAGAGCTTAATCTTTATTTACATTATCTCAAGTTTTAAGAGTTATAGATACCACCCTTATTTGGTTTAAAAGAATTGCTCATTGATATACTTAACGTTAATGTCACTTGAAAGCACTTTTATCACTAAAAATCCCCTTCTCTACAAAACATATTTTAAGTGGTCCGGTTGTATTAACAGGAAGCAAACAAACTGCCAATTCGGGTAATAGTTTATCTACCTTGGCTTCTGGTTTTTATTGAATATTTTAGGAATTTCCTAAATTGAATAATAGGGCGATAATAAAACGTTTGAAGGTTGCGAATTAACTTGCGACCCGATAGCAAACAGTTGGCTATTATTTAAGGTCGTTCTACAGCTAAGTTACATATATACCACAGTGTTTTCATGTTTATTTAATATTAACATAAGACAATCAGTAATGTTACGCCAATGATATGTAATTAAAAACTCTTAGAAACCTTTAATTTAAATAAAATATCATGCAATAATATCAAGCCGTGTTTTTTAAAGAACGAAAATACCTCGAAATAAGACCAACCGATTGTCAGCCTCCCCACTTCTAACATGTTATATGCCACAACGAAATATTAAGGACATAGCAAACGAAAACGAATAAATTGTCGTTTATAGTTAAACGGCTTCCTCAGGTAAACACATACGATAACAGTTACATACACCTAGTATGATTATTAAATAAATCATGTCCACTAGAATACCATTTCGTTCTGTCCCTATAAATGAAACTCAAGGTAGAAACCAGCTTTGAGTTTAATGATTCACTGATATAGAGCTACATTTTTTATTTTATGTTTTGCGATAGTTTAGAGAAAATTAACAGTGAAATTGAAACGAAAATCCCATTATTTAAAACAATGACATCGCTTCTCCCAGATGAACAGATACATTGAAAAGTTTAAATTGAAACCGTAGCTATTTTCTCATGCAGGCCTTGTGTCCTAAGGGCTTTCCCTTTTATCAGTTTAATAAATATACACATTACAAAGCAATACAACTTTTTTAACGTACCACAAAAAAGCCCCGAAATCATTGACAACCTACTTAACTGACTCCACGTACATTTTTGTAGCTTGATTCCTCGTTAAGATGGTTGTTAGTTCGTTGAATAGTTTAGAGCTCACTTTGAAGAATTCCGTCAGCCAGAAAATACGGAAACTTCTAAAAGTCATTTAAATCATAAATAAAAAAGAAGTTTTGCCAATCGTGAAAAACGAAACATTGGTATCCTGTGAAAACCAACAAAAATCATCTATGCAGTTTTGCAGTTCTGAGATAAACTATGACATTTAGATTCTTGTGCGCATATATTTCGCGTTATAACACATTCTCCTACGTTCATATCAACATATTGCTGTTAATATATTTAAAATAAATTAAAGTTTATTAATTAATTATGCTTTCCAAATAAGTACACTTTTATAGCCAAATAAAACATCACCATCATGTTTGTGTGCAGTTACGTGACATCAATTGACATTACGTCAATTACGTGACAAATAGAATTTAGTTTTTGTATTCACTATAAAATATGAGCGGGTTACATACATCAACTGAAATTTAATCAACCAATCGCGATATTACTTTACATAAACAACTTACTGTCGACTTGTCGCAAACGTTAAAATTGAACAACACGCATGTAAAGGAAGTAGAAACATACTGTCTATGTCACACTTAAAAAAGAAATAACACAGTAATAGAAAATAAAACTATGCGTAGTGTATACGGATGCCTTATTTTGACAGGGGATGGGCTTACTTTTGGGTTTGTCTCTATATAATTTAAATTTAATAATAATGGTGTTAAATCCAAAACTTGTTTTTCTCAAGGTTGACCAATTTGGTACGAAACCCAACAAATACAAATGATCCTTTTTGCAGTATATATTTTACAACGATATAGTGGGCGAGTGGCTGTAAAATATTATTGGTTGTATCATCACTGTTAAAGATTTTTTGTTCGTATCTGGTCAAAACAATTAAAAAATACTAGATCTAGCAGGCGAGAATAAAAATTAATGACAAAAAGTAAACATACTTTCACAAAATCCGTTATTATATCAAACTTATATGCGACACAAATTGCATGAATCGCAAAACATGACTACATATACATTCAAGTTTAGTGTATCTTTTCTAGGGTTGCATGTATTTCACACTTTAAAATGTATTTCCACCTCCCATATTGTTCTGCATTACGCACTGTACTGGGCTTGGAACCTGAACAAACAATCATTTTAAAATATTTACAAACATACAACAACTTCAAACACAGGCTTGATAGATTTAACTTTCAGATTGATGAATCATATTAGAATTTATACATTCGGCGCTCCCGGGAATAGAACACGGGCGGTTCAGCATTGTTGTACTTCACGTCACACGCCCAACAGTGGTGGTGGCGTCGTTTTGGAGATGCTAGCTCTTTAATTGTCTTACTTTTAACAAAGTCATGTCCATCATTGGCAAAAGAACCGAGTTCCTTCTCGTCATGAATGTCAGACAAAGCTACGTGCGTTTTGCCGCAATCACGCAGTTTATCAAATGCGTGCACGGATATGCAGTATAAGAGACACGATGTCAGAATTCCAAGCAAAACGGATAGAATTCCCCATCCTGCATGTTTGCCAATGGTGTACGAGTAACATAATTCCTGACGTCTGTTGCCGACAGCGCATTCGCAGTCAGAGTAGTGCATGTAGTCACTGGTCTGTAAATGAAAGTTTTAAGAATATTGTGTTAATATAAATGTTTTTTGAACAAGTAAATGTGGAATAAAATTTACTGCTGACATACGTGTCACGTATTTATAAATGTCAAAACAATATACAAACATGTTTGACTCTGATGCATCTAAGCGAGATAAACATGAAGTTACACATAGTGTAAAGAATCTTTATTTAAACGCTTACCAGCGCGGTTTTATTAGCCAAGAAGAATGTGTCATTCTCGAATCTGTACTGACAGTTGGTGCCCAACCAGCCGTCGTCACACTGACAGAGGTAGCCGTCCACACCCTTGTTCTCACACACGCCGTTACGTCCGCATGGCAGCGACGCACAGGAATCAATGCCTTGGTGAAAAATGTTTTATCGTAATTCAATGTGTCGTTTTGAAATGAAATTATCGTAAGATCTGGTATGGTGAGATAAGACTGATCTGTAAAAGTTATAATGGCTGTTGCGTATAATTTTATATTTATATTTCTTATACAAAGACACGACAATAATTTTAACATTACTAGTAAAACAGATTCTTTATTAAATAACTTATAATTGAAAATGTTGCAAAAATGGAACATCTTTTTCATCGCTTACCACTCTGACAGATGGTGCCCGTAAATCCTGGTTTACAAACACACTGAGAGGCGCCGACGAGGTCAAGACAGGAACCGCCATTGAGACAGGGTTGAACGGCACACTCATCGATGTCTTAACATATTAAAAACCTTGTAATAAATTAAAGTCAATATGCGGAACAAACATATTTTTAGCACTAATACAATTTTTATTCATATATACTGTATAAACTGTGCAACTTAGTAATAAAGTATGAACACATAATACTTTGATAACCTACTCACATTTTAGCTGGGGCGTTTAGCCGACCTAGGCAAAATTAGTGCCGACTCCAAGTACCAGTAATTTACTTAATTAAGGGACCAAATGCCACAAGTCATGTGACCGGACCGGACGTCAAACTTGCTAGCCTTTGAATGACAGGCCGCCATTTATTAAGCTATTGGCCCAACCGATAAATTGTGTTCGTATTATGATGCTTAATTTATATTCCACCTAGTCTAAATGTACTGTAAGTCGCATATATAACTAGTGCAATTATGTATGTAATATGTCGTAAAAGCTTAATATAAATTAAAAAGATGTTCAAATAAAGAATGTTGTAAACAAAGTAGATATGTCAAGTTTAAGGGCACCATGACAAATGGCCCGTACAAAAACTAACAAGTAAGCCCATCTAAAAACTAACACACAGAACTACACAAAAACACATACATGACGCAACAAACATTTAGAAAAAACCCTATATTTTGTGTTTTAAGTCTTGTTTGAACTTTATAACGTGGGCAATGATGTTACGGTACCTGTAGAACATGTAACGTCCGTGTAACCATTAGCACATCCACAGAAGAACTCATTCACGAGGTCAAAGCACGTGGCCCCGTTCTGGCAGGGGCTGCTGGCGCACTCGTTGATATCTGTATAAATGATCAATGTTGCTTTTAGGACTGCAATTACCATTGTGTGTAATTAAAATTGTTCCATAATAATTGAGAGATACTGACATTCACTTTATTTCCAAATCTATACTGGATTTGCATAAACTGATGCTAAAAATGATTATGTTCCTCAAAAGTATAAATGAATGCACGTACTGATGGTCATTAACTGCATTCATACACGTTAGCATTCATTCTTACCCTTTAAACATTGTGCGTCGGTATACCCAGGAACACACATGCAGTAATACCCATTGACGAGGTCAAAGCAGGTTCCATTGTTTTCACAAGGGTTACTGGCGCATTCGTAGACGTCTTTTGTGTAAAAGTAAATATGTATGTATTTATGTTTGTATGTAGGTTAAAATGGCAAATACGCTTTACGGCGAGTTTATTTCAAAATCAAAATATAGATGAACGATGGAAAATAAGGACAGAATGTATAAACAGGTTTTGGTGATAGTAAATATTAAATGTTGACATGATTTGTGAACAAAACCCAACAACACACATTGCCTGGCAATAAAACGTTGTATTTAAAATACATATGCAACGAATGCTTTTTTAGTGTAATTTAAAAAAACCTCTAAACGTACCCCAAATGAAGAGTGAAATACAATGTCGTGCACTCATCCTGAAATGAATATGCATTTAATTACTCATAACCCATTTATATCGACATAAAGAACCCGATACAATAGATTTTAAATAATGATTTGTTTTTTTGAATCAGTGAAGTATTCTTTTGTTCATTTATATACATGTATAATTTATAAAGTATATTACATACGTGTTATTATCCGTAGTTTCAATGCACACTACTTTTACGCCTTCGTCAGCAGCTGCAGGCTTCCAGTGCAACTCTGTTTTATATACCCCTGGACGAGACAAGTCGTCATTGCCTATTGATAGAGTTTGTCGCATTGCAGTTGGTGCGTCGAGAACAAGGAATTCTGTGATACTGAAAGTTATTTACAACAATGCAATAAAATGTACATTCCTATAGAGAGATAAAATATAAAACTCTAAAGAGGAACTTTGAAGCAATATAGATACACCTAAGAATATGCAATCCCGTGCCATGAAAGTTTTATACCTAGCGCCCGGAGATGTAGCATATAATGAAAATATCAAATCTTCTCCAGTTGTGTACGTCAGTCTTGCATTGCTGTCTGGGGTAGGGTAAATAAAGACTGGCACGTCCGAACATTTTCTTGTTGATTGTTTTTGAATCTCCAATATGAACTGGCAATGCAAACACATGCAGCATTCATTTTCTAATAAATACATTTTCGTGACTCTATGGTTTTCTTGCGATTTTACCAACATCTTACCATCAAGAAGTAGCTAACAAACAGTTACTTTTGTCAAAGAGACTAGAAGTTGCTATATTTTCAAATTAATTTAAGCTAAGTACTTGTATACATTTTAAGCAGTCAGAACTAAATTGTTAAAATCTCTTAATCGCCAATGTTTGTTAAATATAAGATCCATATGAAAACTCCCAGTTGTATTCTAAAAGTCTACTGAAATCCTCTAACGATATAAAATTCTGAATGGAACTGACATAGCAACCAAAGCTATATCTGACTAGGACACACTCTCTAACGGCGAGATATTATAATAAATAACCAAAGCCATTGTATGCCAATATGTTAAAAAGTGATTTCAAACAACGCAAGGTAACATGTTAATGTAGTCATGTGTAATCCTGCATGTTGTCATGGTTTTTAATACATGCGTAGAATGTGGCAATAATTGCTAGAATGTTAAACATAATGAAGAGTTTTTTTTTAAATATTAATCAGTTATTTTTACCTGAAGAGGAACAGATGAAAGCACGTCGTTGGGTGTGAATTTCTGTCCACCGACAGTGATTGTCTTTCTCGGTTTGTCCTCCACCATAATAGCAAGTGCGTATATACCGACAGGACTTGAGGCACTGACGGTAAATGTACATGTCGTCTGCTCCACAAAATCAATATAATTTTCCAAATCATGTCACGTGTGTAAAATTATGTAAAAGTGGACATACTTTAATAGAAGAAGTGTATGTGTTTTATAGCAGATGAGATAAGATAATTTGAAGTACAACATAGTACGGTATGTATATTATTGTCAACATACTTTAAAACACAGAAAGTTTACCTCGTCCACTGTTACGAATGAGTTCGCCCTATTTCCGTGACAAATAGAACTACATTCCGTGGTGCCTTTCGCCCAACGACAAGATATTAAATCATTATCCTTGTCAGTGGTGCCAATACGAATCTGTCCGACGCAACCATTTTGAGCGCTGCAACGAACGTTTTGAGTAAACATTAAAAAAGTATTTTAATTTTAAATTGTGTTCATGCATTGCTAAATCAACATATAGACATTCTTAATACGATAATCGATATATAATATATATCCCATATTTATTGCATGCACACTATGTTTATAAGTAATACAACCAACGTAATCACGTGTGTTTATGAAATTCATAAAGAAGATAAAGTTTACAAAAAAATTGGCTTGTATGTGGCGACCGGACTGTTGTTTATATTCCCGGTGTCAGACCGTACGCGCAGGTCCACTGTTGTCACAATGCTCCAAGATCCACCAACAGCTCCGATCCAATCACCACCCTGGTGCCTGTCGTTGTGCATATATACTTTATAAAACAGTTGTAATCAAATTTATGATATCAAGTTATTGCTAACAACACTAGAACACTATGTTTTACCTAATAAATCAAAAGGACAAATACAAACCGACGAAACACGCAATTGCACAACAATTAAACTATTGGCATTAAATACAGTGCACATTTGTCTGAAAATGCATATATGCCTACGCTATTTGGAATGGTCCTTGGGATGGGAAAATATAGGTAAAAGTGTCTTCGGTGCGCTCCCATTTCTGAGCGGAACTCAGACCCGAGCAGTAGTAAAAAGGATCCACTGAAAATGTAGTAAAATGATAAATTATTGAACTATTTTTTCCCGTACATTGCACACAGTCAATTGTTTTCGAGGGGTTACAATGCGTCCTCTGTGTACGTGTCCATATATTTAAACCCTTCATTCAATAATTCAGTCAACAAAAGTAAACATGAACATACATCGCCGCATGTGTGTGTAATACTTGAAGCGCGATAATAAAAACAATAAATATGAGGCGATCGTAGTTTATTACCTGGCAGGGTGCCAGCACAACCGGAGATACAGACTAAACTGCCAATAAGTACTGGTCTAGGAGTGATGCAGGTGTAACGCGGGTAATCTTTACACGCGTAGGTCCCGTATTGCCATCCAAGTTGTAAATTAAATTCTACCTAAAGTAAAATATAAATGCCAATAAAACAAGGATTGTCCTGTGATTAAAATGGTTATTTACATTGTGTTTTAAATGCAGAGTGCCCCATATTTCGCAGTTTCATGAACTTGTTGTATATTTTGTCAATAGGTCAGAGTTCTTTTTAAAATGTTTATTGATATGATTAAGATGCAGATTACGTGGTGTTAACAAAAGCAATGTAAATGCATAAGCCGTTCTTGCGATACCATGTTTCATGTGTTTTGTTATGATGACAGGCATTACTGGTCGTCCAAATGCAAATTTTGTTGATTGCTTCAGATATTGATGCACATTAAGTGTTTAAAATTATATATACACAGGTTAGCAAATGTAATTTGTAAGACATCATTAAATAATAAACATGAAATTCCCCATCAAAATTTATCGAGTCGGAAATGGACTTACCTTTTACCAAGAACGTCAGAGAAAAATAACTAGGCAGAAGTCTCAAAGAAATTAATGTTAAAGTGTGTGTATAAAGTTTGTACAATTCAAGTTTCGAGGAAGTTCATTGGTTAAAATAAAATCGAAGTCACGTAACTGCCCCATATTTTAGTTTATTGTGTCAGCTACTACAAAATGGGGTCAATGGAATTGAACATAACCGCTTTTTTAACAATGAAAGTACGTTACAAGTATAGACTTCCTTTACACAAAATCGGGAGTTTCCTAGTTGACATGAATTAGGCCATGCCAAATCGGAATTCTGTTAAGCGTCCGCGTGCGCGTATGTTTTACAGTCCTCAATCCAATAAAAAACAAGTTGTGTTGGTGAAATTTTCTTAAATAATTCTGATGTTCCGGGATTTATAAAAAATATACTAGTAACAATACTAAAACTAAAACTATAAACATCCATGTACTACCAAGTACTTATTTATGTAAATACTATCTGGAAGAGACATGTTGATATGACATTATTTACACGTATTGATATTTTGCAACATAGATAATCAAAGAGTTTTGTCTGAAATATGCTATTCATATACTGTTTAATTATATTATGATAGTAATACCAGTGTAATATATATAGTTCATGTATTGATTCATGGTACATTAC
>Ga0224511_10001290_pt1 | contig 14764 bp, 15 predicted proteins | sample SF_May12_sed_USG_2_FD_169988 | JGI IMG/M metagenome (GOLD analysis project Ga0224511, IMG submission 169988) | Sediment microbial communities from San Francisco Bay, California, United States - SF_May12_sed_USGS_8_1 | ecosystem: Environmental > Aquatic > Marine > Sediment | place: USA...
TGTTTTATCCCTTGAGCCTTAAATACTATCTTTGGGGACATAGCTGTCTGTACAGTGTGCATTACCGCTTTGCGGGAAGCCTGACGTGCAATCGCGGTTCCCACCTGAACCTGTTGGTTCAAGGTCGATGGTGTTTGCTACGGTACTCCCGGAGACCTCTTCTAACTCATGTCAGCACAAACCAGCTCCAATCTTATACGCCAGCAAAAACGTGAGCAACGACGTCAACTAAGTAGCTCACAGCAAGCCCGACATGCTGAGCAACTGAGCAAACGCCTTCTAAAACAGCAAACATTTATCAACAGTCAACACATTGCAGCCTATCTAGCCAATGATGGTGAAATCGATCCTGTACATCTTGTTGAACAAGCCTGGAATTTAGGCAAACAGGTTTACCTGCCGGTATTATCTGCCCACGAAAACAGTCTGCTGTTCGCACCTTTCGGGAAAAACAGCCCCATGTGCCGCAATCAGTTTGGTATTGACGAACCTGATTGCCTACCTGAGCACTGGCTCAAAGCTGAACACATGGATTTAATACTACTGCCTTTGGTTGCCTTCGATGAACAGGGCAATCGTATGGGTATGGGTGGTGGCTTTTATGATCGAAGCCTGGCCAATATCCGGCAGCAGGAAAAATCCACGCAACTCATCGGACTGGCACACGAAATACAGAAAACTGATCCGTTAGAAGTACAGAGCTGGGACGTACCATTAGATGCTGTTGTTACTGACAGAAATTTCTATCAATTCAAATAAATGCTTTAATCTACCCACGAATTAGAAATAATGCGGCGATAAGGCACATTGCAGGCTATCTTGATTTAAAAAACAAACAATGCCGGGTTACGCTGCGCTAATACGACTTACAAGCACCATCAATCATTCGATAAAAACAGTTTGTAAGCCAGATTGTCAGTTTCATCCCAGTACGCGTAACCTAGCTCATCCAGATAACAATTCAAAGCTTTACGTTCACCCTTAGGTGCTTGCAAACCTACTAGCACACGACCATAAGCCGCACCGTGATTGCGATAATGAAACAAACTGATATTCCAGCGTTTACCAATGCTAGTAAGAAAATCCAGTAATGCACCCGGCCTCTCTGGGAATTCAAATCGATAGATGATCTCATTTTCCAGGCCTGCAAAATGACCACCCACCAGATGGCGCACATGAATCTTGGCCATTTCATTATCTGTCATATCAACCACTGGATATTTCTTCGCTTCCAGTTTGGCGATTAGCTCATCTTTTTCAGCAAAACCTTCACTGAGTTGAATACCCGCAAATACGTGCGCCTTATCATCATGCGAGTAGCGATAATTAAATTCAGTAATACCGCGTCTTCCCACGGTATTACAAAAAGTTCGGAAACTGCCTGGACGTTCTGGAATAGTCACCGCCAATAAAGCCTCACGCTGCTCACCCAGTTCAGCACGTTCAGCTACATGACGTAGGCGATCAAAATTCATATTTGCACCACTGTTGATTGCCACCAGCGTTTGGCCTGATATGTTCTCACGCTCAATATATTTTTTTAAGCCCGCCACCGCCAATGCACCTGCAGGCTCCATAATGGAACGGGTATCATCAAAAATATCCTTGATTGCTGCACAAATTTCATCAGTGCCCACACAAATAATCTCATCCACACATTGTTTTGCAATACGATAAGTTTCCTTGCCCGCCTGACGCACAGCGACACCATCAGCAAAAATACCTACATGCTCCAAAATTACACGTTTTTTCTTTTTGAAGGCTTCAGCCATACACGGCGCATCATTTGGCTCGACGCCAATCACCTTTACTTCAGGGCGAAGATGCTTGATATATGCCGCCACACCAGCGATCAGACCACCTCCACCAACTGGTATAAACACCGCATCAATGTCACCACCATGCTGACGCAAAATCTCCATACCAATAGTTCCCTGACCGGCAATAACATCAGGATCATCATACGGATGAATAAAATCCAGCTTCTGCTTTTTCGCCAGCTCAATCGCATGCTGATAAGCATCATCGTAAGCATCACCGATCAATATGGCCTTGGCACCATAAGACTTAACTGCATTCACTTTAATAGCAGGTGTGGTTTTAGGCATCACAATTGTCGCCTTAATACCCAAACGCTGCGCCGACAGGGCCACGCCCTGGGCATGATTACCTGCTGATGCCGCAATCACACCTTTGACTTTTTTCTTCTGGGAAAGCTGATAAATACAGTTATAAGCACCACGCAACTTGAACGAGAATACGGGCTGCATATCTTCACGTTTCAATAACACCCTGTTACCCAGGCGAGCACTCAACAGTGGCGAGTGTTCCAGCGCCGTTTCCTCTGCAACATCATAAACCCGCGCTGCCAGTATTTTTTCTATGTATTTTTTGGTCATGAACTGCTGATTTCTTCATTGTTTTGCATGACTATAGCAGAGCAATGATTCATACGGCCAGTGTTTAATTATAACTGCCTTAAACCAGCCATGACTTCCAGCTCTCAGACGAGTAAAATTCCCCTTTTTGACATAAGAATTTTAGAGGAAAAACCCATGACCCAGGATGAAATGAAAAGAAAAGCGGCTGAAGCAGCTATGGAATATGTTGTTACCGACGCGATTGTCGGCGTGGGCACAGGCTCGACCGTTAACCACTTTATCGATTGCCTGGCCGAGATCAAAAACAAAATTAAAGGCGCAGTTTCTAGCTCAGAAGCTTCAACCAAACTCATGCAGGAGCGTGGCATCGAGGTTTTTGATCTCAATAATGTGAGCAAGATTCCCGTTTATATTGATGGAGCGGATGAATCTGACCACTATCTCAACCTGATCAAGGGTGGCGGTGGCGCACTCACCCGCGAAAAGATCATCGCTGGTGCCAGTGATAAATTCGTTTGTATCGCCGATGAAAGCAAACTGGTTGATGTTATGGGTAAATTTCCATTGCCCGTTGAAGTTATCCCTATGGCACGTAGCTTTATCGCTCGTGAACTGGTTAAACTCGGCGGCCAGCCCGTCTGGCGTGAAAACTTTATTACCGACAATGGCAATATTATTCTGGATGTACACAATCTGGAAATCATGAATGCGGTTAAACTGGAAAATGAAATCAACAAACTCGCGGGTGTGGTCACCGTTGGTATTTTTGCCAACCGCCCTGCTGATGTGTTGATTCTGGGTACGCCAGATGGTGCCAGAACGGTATTCTCTAAATAGAAACCTGATACCTCAATCTGTCCATAAAAAACGCGAAAACCAAACTCAAATCGCTTTTTTACATCTTTGGCGTTATTAACAGATTTGTTTGTTCTTTGATCGCCAGCAATGTCGGGTTACGCTGTGCTAACACGACCTACATATAAATCGTAGACACAAAAAAACGGGGCCTAAGCCCCGTTTTTTTGTACCAATACTTTAAAAGCTATTAGAACTTAATGCGCATACCTGCAGTCATTACACTGTAACCCTGGCTTGCAGCATTGTCATCACTACGATCACCATAACCGACATAAACGTTAGTCTTCTTACTCATCTTATGGTTATACATCAAGGCATATGAGCTGCTACCATCATTACCAGCTGCTGATTCTGCCATTTGACCGAATGATACATAAACTGAATTATTATTATCGATTGAATAATCAGCACTCAACATACTGTAATCATTACCCAGAAGATCTTCAGTCTGCTCAAGTTGGAGACCAATTTTCACTGGACCTGCTTCAAAAGTACCACCAATTTTGGTAGCTGATTCACTAACTACCACATCTGGAGTAGCAGCACTTTCATCAGCGACATCAATCATATCAACATATAAGCTGTATGATTTAGCTTCGTAGCGGAAACCCACACCCATAGTCTCATCAATATCTGTAGCACCTGCACCTGCACCTGAAGTATTAGCATCATCAAAAGTAGTATTGACCACTAACTGCATGCCACCCATTTTTGGTGAAGAGTACTGAAGCATATCAGTCATACGACCACCCCAACGACCAGCACCGCCATGTAGGCCTGATTGCATAGCTAAAGCGCCACGGCCTTCAAGAGAAGTACGGTACATGGGATCTACTGAACTACCTTTTTGCTTGTAGTTACTGCTAGCAGTACCAAACTTAACCGTACCCATGCCACCTTTAAGGCCGATGTATTGATCACGATCAGTGATGTTATTAGCGCGCTCATCAGGGTCGATCTGGAATTCAACTTTGTAGAAAGCTTTCATGCCATCACCCAGATCCTCAGAACCTTTAATACCAATAGCAGAAGTTTGGCTTTTCATAGTCATAGAATCAGTATCTGCACCAGTATCTGGACTATCGATACTCAGATTAAGAAGACCGTAAACAGTCGCTTCTGCGAACGCAGCACCTGATGCTGCCATACCCGCTGCAATTGCGAGTGAAAGTATAGTTTTTTTCATTATGCAAGACTCCTGCATTTAATTAAAATTCATGATCATAGCTATGTACAATTATTATTCTAAACGTGGAACCCACCATAGCTCCCCCCAATAAAGCGGTTCGCTTTATCTTAAAAAGCAGTGAAACCCAACGCTCGCTTAAGTATTTAAAGCCTATATAACAAGGCATTAATTTTCTAAAGCTAAGCTGAGTATATGCAGATAAATCGGAAATGCAAGTCCATTAACAGAAATGTCAGGCTATTTAACAGAATCAGCTTGCAAACTTATATACTGCTTGATTAAGATGAACTTTTACCAACATTAACTAGTCTCACACTTTTAATTCTAATTAAAGTCAATCGTCATCAAAATTTTACATAAGTAATTTTGTTTATTTTTTAACCACTTTCTTTTGTAATTTTTAAAAAAATAACCTTTTGGTGGTAAGGTTTATCTATTAACATAAAAACACTTATTATAAAGACATACACACTGGCTAAATAAAATACGCTATTTTTTACCCCATGTTATAACCAAATCAACTCTATTTTTAAAAAGTGAGCAAATTCTACAGTGCAACTTAATCACCCCAAATTATTTTTACTAACTCTGATTTTATGCATCTATACAAATTCAAGCTTCGCTAAATGCACACGTAAAGATATTGATCATTACCTAAACAAAGGATTCACACCCGAACAAATTACCACCATCTGTTCAAATGCCCCCACTATAGCCACGGACAATGAACCGACCAATGACTCAAAACAAATAACTGAAACAGATATCGATCAAAAAACTTTAATTAAAAAAAATGAACTGCTTCTTATGGAGGCGATAAAAGGCAGAAACATTTTATTAACCAATGACACACTTCAATACACACTTAAAATTTGTCTTGAATATGGTGAAGAAGATTTATATGGATTTGCAGCAAATGCCTGCCCTGTAATTAAATTTACAATTGCACGAAAAAATCTTGAAGTTATTAAATCACAAAAAAAATATATCTTCTTTGGTGATAATGAAATAAAAATTAAAGCCACAATCAAACGTGAAGTAATCAGTGGTCTGGAAAAAAATAAAATAGATGAGAAGAAATTAATTCAACAACAACTTGAAACTGGTGACTACACTTTCATCCCAATCAGAGACGATATTTCCTTAACTGATATTGAACAGGTTTTGCGGGAAATTAGTTTTTAACAGAACCCATTAATCTATTCGCAAAAATTAAAATTAAATCATTTTATTGTCTATTTTTTATTTTTGTCTAGCCGCAACAATATATTATCTTTTCCTGAACTTGATAGTGCCACCTGCAACGCGCCTTATGTAGGCCTACTTTTCAACAGGCCAAAAAAAACCTCCCCCATAACAGGGGAGGCTTAAGCTTCGATCATAAATGCAATCCTTGCGCCCGAGTTTCACCCGAGCATTGTCCTGCTAGAATTTATGAATGGCACCTACTGAAAATACGGTAGGATCAGCACCAGTATCTGGACCACCTGTATTATCAAGACTAGCTGCACTGTATGACGCATAAACCTGAGTCTTAGGTGCTACGGTCTGGAATGCACCCAGTGTATAACCTGCGCCTTCATCAGCACCGTCATTATCATCATCAACCATGCCGTACGTCAAAACAAGCTGAAGCTCTTTTGACATATTATATTTACCGACAAGGAACGTATAAGTCTTATCAGCAGTGCCCCCAGTATTATCTACTGTTTCATAAGAAATATCTGCGCTCCAGCTATCGGCTTTATAGCCACCATGAATACGCATCGCTTCATTATCAGCACCCAGCACAGCTACTGTACCAGTTGCATCGTTTGAAACAAACTGCACACCTACGTTGAAGTTATCGGCTGAATAAGCAACACCAACACCGGTACCATGATCATCATTAGCAGTGTCATCAAGATACATACCGACATTAATCTTCAAGCCACTCATGGCCGGTGATGTGTACTGTATTGCATTATCAGTAAAACCATTAGTCGCTGGAGATAGACCGTATGTTGCCAGAGCGGTGGAAAGCGTTCCATCTGCACCTACGTGTGAAAGGTTATAGAATGGATCCATATTGAAACCAGCCATTTTATACGCTGTTGACATACGGCCATAAGCTACCGTACCAAAACCGCCCTTCAAACCACCAAAGTAAAATCGTTGATTAAAAGCTGCGCCGCTAGCATTAGCATCAGCAACTGCACCAGTTTGAAGATGAACAAACGCCTTAACATCATCACCTGCCGATGCTTTTAAACCAAATAATGACACATTGTCATTACCAGAAAGGCTAGAACCAGCACCATCATCATGATCCATAGAGTTAACCGAGTAACGGAACTGCCCATAAATATTTGCATCAGCCATTGCAGCTACAGGAGCACCACAGGCAACAGCAACTGCAGCTGCCAGTAAAATTTTCTTGTTCATAATTTAAGTCTCTGTTAAAAAATTATTTGGGACTAAGAAAGTAATAAAAAACGGGGATAAGCAACCTGACCTAAATCAATTTATACACTCTCTATAGATTTAATTAAAACCAGTCACAAATTTTAATGATAAAAAATCAGATTAAATGCAATCAATTGAAGCCTGCTTTAGATTGAATCAATAATCATTTTCAATTAGAAACAGGCTTTAATTAAAAATATAGATTTACTTATTTCTTCATTTAAGAGGTTCTTTGAGAGGAACAAGCCACAGAATGCGACTAATCAGAATCGTTTCAGATGCTTTTTGAACTGGATTCAAATACTGAACCCACAACAAAAATAAAAAAAGCCCCAAAAGAGGGGCTTTTTTTATTTTGGCTGGGGAACAAGGATTTGAACCTTGATTGACGGAGTCAGAGTCCGTTGTCCTGCCGTTAGACGATTCCCCAAGTACTCAGGAAACAACCTGACCAGTAATAGCTGCCAGACCGTAAAATCGTATCCAGTACTGAAACTTAACGTTTCGAGAACTGAACAGCACGGCGAGCCTTACGGAGACCCACTTTCTTACGTTCTACTTCACGTGCATCGCGTGTTACAAAACCCGCTTTGCGTAATGGAGAACGTAATGTTTCATCATATTCCATTAAAGCACGTGTAATACCGTGACGAATGGCACCGGCCTGGCCAGAGTTACCACCACCTTTTACAGACACCTTAATGTCAAATTTATCATTCATTTCAACGACATCGAGAGGCTGGCGCACGATCATACGCGATGTTTTGCGACCAAAGAAGTCATCAACGGGCAGGCCGTTAACTACAATTGCGCCTGTGCCGGCACTCAGGTAAACCCTTGCACTGGATGTTTTGCGACGACCGGTTGCGTAATACTGTTCTGACATAATAATACCTTTTAAATTTCTAGCGCTTGTGGCTGCTGTGCTGCATGGGCGTGTTCTTTACCTGCGTAAACTTTTAGCTTACGGAACATGGTGCGACCCAATGAGTTTTTAGGCAGCATGCCTTTAACTGCTCTTTCGATAACACGCTCAGGTGCTTTATCGATTAATTTTTCAAAGCTAATTTGCTTCAGTCCACCCATGTAACCTGAGTGGCTGTAATACATTTTATCTTTAGCTTTATTACCAGTGACACGTACTTTCTCGGCATTAATAATAACGATGTAATCGCCAGTATCAACGTGTGGTGTGTAAATAGCTTTATGCTTGCCACGTAAACGACGTGCAACTTCTGTAGCTAAACGACCTAAAGTTTTATCTTCAGCATCGATTAGAAACCAATCTCTTTTTACGTCTTCAGCTCTTGCGCTTATGGTTCTCATCAGGTTTATCCTGCAATTCCTATATCTAGTGTAACTCGCCACGGGACATCCTCGTGACAAAGAGGCGGAATAATACAGAAAATCTGATGTCCAGACAAGTGTTTTACTACCTTTCGGCGTTAAATAAAGCAAAACTCGGGCAAAAAAAAGCACCGGCGGGGAGCCAGTGCTTAAAACCACCAAAAATGGAGGAGGAGTCAAAAATAAACTAATACTAAATATGAAAAAAAGTATTTAAGGATTATCTAATATAGGTAACATCTTGTCAAGGCTTTATTAGAAAATAATAATATAGGCCCAGGCATTTTTTAACACTAAATCCTTTATAATCAATCAGTTACTAACAACCTCTCCACCACTCGTCCATTTTGCAAATGCTCTGAAATAATTTCATCAACATCTTCACGATCCACATAGGTGTACCAAACCGCCTGCGGGTAGACCACTATTACCGGCCCAGACTCACACCGACCCAGGCATCCCGCCGTATTCATCCTTGCTCCGCCCTCACCATTCAAACCTAATTCCTTTATTTTTGCCTTGGCATAATCACGTATTTCGCTGGCATTGTACTGATTACAGCACATTTCACCGGCCTCACGCTGGTTGGTACAGAAAAACACATGGTGCTTATAGTGGGACATTATTCACTCCTGCTAATTTTTTATAGTATTGCATGTCAACATTTCCATAGGCAATATAACCGGATGAGAGATTACACACCTGTTGACGCACTATTGATAAACGCTGACACCGCTCTTCGTACGGTGATCGGTAAACCGATTGTGACCCATCGTGCTTATCCTGCCAATAAAATTGATGATTGTGATTTTAAAGATGAAGATCGCAATCATGTTGCCAGTCTGATGCGCATTAATCACTCAGGTGAAGTCTCAGCCCAGGCACTGTACCAGGGACAGGCTTTGACTGCGCGCAATAATGAGGTACGTGAGAAACTGGAACAGGCAGCATTGGAAGAAAATGATCATCTTGCCTGGACAGAAGCTCGCCTGCATGAGCTAGGCGATCGAACCAGTTACCTGAACCCCGTCTGGTATGCGGGCTCTTTGGCCATCGGCGCATTTGCTGGCGCACTGGGTGATAAATGGAATTTGGGCTTTTTAGCCGAAACTGAGCATCAGGTAGTAGAACATCTGGATGAACACCTTAAAGAATTACCCAAACAGGATCAGCGTAGCCGCGCCATTCTTGAACAAATGAAAATCGATGAAGCCAAACACGCTACCACGGCACTCAACCATGGCGGCGCTGAGCTGCCCGAGCCGGTTAAGGGCCTGATGACCCTGATGTCGAAAGTGATGACCAGAACGACTTATCATTTGTAGTCAAGCACGCGAAAGGCAAACCCAAACCAGTTTTTTGTGGACTCTTTTTCTTTTTTATAACCAGCAATGTCGGGTTACGCTACGCTAACACGACCTACGACAACGATAAACCAACACGTGTGCAGGGATAAGGCGGTAGCTGTTCCCTGCATTCACTGACTTATCATTTAAGCAAACATTTTTTCTCTAACGGTCTGCCAAACTGATACACCCATTGATTGTTGTATCACCAACGGCAAGGCTATTGAACCCTGTGACAACATCAGGTCATGAAACTTCTTCAAATCAAAATCAGCCTGCTGTTGAGCCACTTCTCGTGCTTGCAGAATCATTTCACGCCCCAGCGCATAACAAAGCGGTGTACCAGGTGAGCTGCTATACCAGTTTATTTCTGCCTGCGCCTGTTCTCGACTAAAGCCCAATTCTGCCATCATCAATTCAACTGCAGCCTCAATACTGAGTTGGCCAGTTTGCAATTTCACATCAATAATAATACGCAAAGCGCGCCATGCACGATCACGCAACATGATGAAACGATGCTCATCTTTATTTAAAAAACCCTGTTCAATGGCTAACTCTTCGCAATATAAAGCCCAGCCTTCATACATTGAGGCAGAGACATTGATTAATCGTGTATAACCAGGTTTGCTTTGATTTTCAGTCACAAGTTGCAGATGATGACCGGGGAAGGCCTCATGCGCACAGGTCAGGTCGATACTGTAATCATTATGCTCAGCCAGTGCCGCCTCATCAGAAATAGTGGTGACATAATATAAACCACGCTGTTCAGGATCACTGAACTGTGGTGACTCATAGGCTGCAAAAGGAATCATATGGCGTAAAAATTCAGGCGTAGCCAGTACTCTCAACGAATGTTTTTCTGGCATGCTCACCAGCCCTGATTCTGCCCACCATTGCTGAGCCACCTGCATACGCTGGCGATATGTATCCAATAACTGTTCTGCTTTGGGGTGTTGCTCCTGAATACTTACCAACAGAGCGGCAACATTTTCGTCACCCTGCATGGCTTTAGTTTGTTTCAGCAGAGCTCGTTGGCAGTCTTTGTATAATGCCTCACCAAAAGCCAGCACTTCATCGGGAGTAGTTTCCATAAAATGCTTTTCATTTAGCAGTCGATTGAATCGATGCTGACCACAGGAAAAATCTCCAGCAGCCTTAGGCTTGATTTCAGTTTCAAGAAATTTTGCAAAATCTTCCAGTGCGTGCGCTGCATCTTCAGCCAGGGGTTGTAATCGAGCTGGATTTTCAAATTTTTGCGTCACTAATGGGTGGCGTCCCAGATCTCGAATAAAACTAATACTGGAATAACACTCTTCTACCGCTGCGTTTAGCCATACCGGTACTACCAGTTCAGGATACTGAGAAAGCAGCGCTCGGGCGCCACGCAAATATTCGGGGAACTTCTGCAAACGATGTTTGATTGCCTTATGCACATCATCGACGGGATAAATCAATAATTGATAGATTGCATTAACTGGCACATATTTAGCGGGATTTCGAAAGCGCCAATCACGCTCTTCAAGATCATGCAGCTCAATTTCAGCAGCTGCCCTGAGTATTTTAAAATCGACCTGACTAACATCACCCAGCGCCTCAACATTCATTTCATCAAGCGCTGAAACCAGCTTCTGATTCAATGCTATCAGTGCTCCCACATTATCATCAGCATAGCTACGCAGCTCATCTGCATGATTACTAATACCAACTTCTACTGCACTCTCAGGATGAAAACGAAACCATGCCTGGTAATAATCCTGCTGTAATTCTTTAAAAACCTGTTCTACTGAATCTGACACTTAAGGGGTCCCCTTTTTATACAATTTTATTCTTCTATAATTTCAAAATCGTGTGTAATTTCTACGCTGTTCGCCAACATAATAGAAACTGAACAATACTTTTCTGCCGTCATGGTAATGGCACGTTCTACCTTTTTGGCGTCCAGCCCTTTGCCCTTAATCACGTAATGAGCATGTATTTTTGTGAATACTTTAGGAATATCCGTGGCACGCTCAGCTTCCATTTCAACATGGCAATCTACAATATTCTGCCGCGCTCGCTTCAGGATATGCACTACGTCAAAAGCGGTACAGCCACCCATGCCCAATAGCACCATTTCCATAGGACGTACACCCATATTGCGCCCACCATCATCGGGGGGGCCATCCATTACTACAGAATGCCCACTGCCAGACTCACCGACAAAAGACATATTATCCAACCATTTAACCGTTGCTTTCATTGATCTATTCTCTAAAAATAAAGTGTTAACTAACCATGCCTTACACACATGTTTTGTGTAAGATCCAGTTTAATATCAATAATTTTATCACTCGAAGGCCACCTAGATGAGCATAATCCGAGATATTCCAGTATCCAATCCATCACTTGAAAAATTACTCAGCCAGGCGCATACAAAAAAACATCCGGCTAAAAAAGTCATTATTCACGAGGGTGACAACTCGGAAAGCCTCTACTATATCATTGAGGGCTCGGTAAACGTACAGGCCGAGAGCGATTCTGGTGATGAAATTATTCTTGCCCATCTTAATGCTGGTGATTTTTTCGGAGAAGCAGGACTATTTGATCTCAGCGACGACGATGCCAAACGCTCAGCCTGGGTGCATGCCCGTACTGATTGTGTCATTGCTGAAATCAGCTACCAGCAATTCAGAAAAATGGTCGCCGAAGATTCATCTGTCATGTTTTTACTCACTGGCCAGCTTTTCACCAGGCTAAGAAAAACCAGTTTAAAGGTTCGCGACCTGATTTTTCTGGACGTTAAAGGCCGTATCGCTCACTGCCTGCTAGAACTCAGTTCAGAGCCTGATGCCATGACACATCCCGACGGCATGCAGATAAAAAGCACCCGTCAGGATTTAGCAAAGATGGTGGGCTGCTCACGCGAAATGGCCGGGCGCGTGTTAAAAGAACTGGAAGACGATAATCTGATCACCGCACATGGGAAAACGATAGTTGTCTTTGGTACGCGTTAAAACAATTTATCAGTTGGAAGTCGTCAGTAAAAACTTTTACTGCCTACTGCAAACCAATAACCGCCAACCTGTTTAAAAAAATAACTCAGCGAGTTTTTTGCCAGGATCTTCCGCTCGCATAAAGGCCTCACCCACCAGGAAGGTATGAATATTATTATCGCGCATCAGTTTCACATCCTCTGAAGTATGAATTCCACTTTCTGTCACCAGAATTCGATCATCGGGCACCATATCCAGCATCGACAATGATGTCTGCAAACTGGTTTCAAAGGTATGCAGACTGCGATTATTAATGCCTATCAGTTTCGCATTAGTTGCTAAAGCCCTTTGCATTTCCTGTTCATCATGCACTTCCATTAACACATCCATTTCCAGTTCATGCGCCAGCGCCAGCAATTGCTTCAACATAGCATCATCCAGTGCGGCCACAATTAACAAAATACAATCTGCATTAATCATTCTGGCTTCATAAACCTGGTAAGGATCGATGATAAAGTCCTTGCGAATGACCGGGATGCTGCAGGATGATCTTGCCTGTTTTAGATAGTTTTCACTACCCTGAAAGAAGTCAGCATCGGTGAGCACGGACAAACAAGCCGCACCATTAGCTTCATAAGTCTTAGCAATTTCGGCTGGATTAAAGTCTTCTCTTAAAAGACCTTTACTGGGCGAAGCTTTTTTTATTTCTGCAATTACTGCGGCTTTATTCTCAGCAAGTTTGCTTTCAATTGAAGCAATAAAACCACGAGCTGGACTAGCCTGTTCTGCATATTTCTTTAAATCTTCCAGAGCCAACTTTTCTGAACGCTCTGCAATCTCCTCGTGCTTACGTAAAAGAATTTTTTTTAAAATATCGGGGGCATCGGTCATGATTTTTTATGCGCTAGTTTTATCAACCAGCTCCTGTAATTTTTTAGCGGCTTTGCCTTCGGCAATAACCTGCGACGCAAGTTCTATGCCTTCCGCTAGTGAATTTGCCAGGCCTGCTACGTAAATAGATGCTCCTGCATTCAGGCAAACAATGTCTTTTGCCGGACTTGCCTGATTGGCTAAAACAGCCTTAATAATATTTAAACTATCTTGTGCGTCAGCGGCTTTGATTGTAGAAAGATCAGCGCGCTGCATTCCAAAATCTTCGGGTTGAACGGTATAGCTTTTAACTTCACCACCTTTAAGCTCCGCAACCAGTGTTGGCGAACCGATACTAATTTCATCAAGGCCATCTTCCGCATTCACTACCAGCACATGCTCACTACCGAGTCGCTTCAGTACTTCTGCTAGTGGCACTACCCAGTCTTTACTAAATACACCAAGCACCTGATTTGGTGCCCCGGCAGGGTTGGTCAAAGGGCCCAGTACATTAAAGATGGTACGCACTGCCATTTCCTTGCGTGGACCTATAGCATGTTTCATCGCGCTATGATGCATGGGCGCAAACATAAAACCCACACCGATTTCATTCACGCAATCAGCAACCTGTTCGGGTGATAGCTCAAGATTCACACCCGCCGCTTCCAGTACATCAGCGCTGCCTGACTTACTGGTGATAGAACGATTACCATGTTTGGCAACACGGCCACCTGCAGCAGCAACCACAATGGCGCTCGCCGTAGAAATATTAAAACTACCCGACGAATCACCACCCGTGCCACAGGTATCAACTAAATGTTCTTTATCTACTTCAACTTTGGTGGATAGTTCGCGCATCACTGATGCCGCCGCGGCCACCTCATCGACAGTCTCACCTTTCATACGCAGGCCAACCAAAAATCCGCCAATCTGCGCTGGCGTTGCATCACCAGTCATAATAGTTCGCATCACTGCGGCCATATCCTCAGCGGATAAATCCTGTTTTTCTGTCACTGCTTTTATTGCATTTTGCATGTCCATAACAACATCCACCTTTTACAATGTCATATTCAAAAAATTTTGTAGAAGATCGTGACCATGCTCGGTCAAAATCGATTCTGGATGAAACTGCACACCTTCTACCGCGAACTCTTTATGACGCACACCCATAATCTCATCCATTTTGCCATCTTCTGTTTCTGTCCATGCGGTGATCTCCAAACATTCAGGCAAAGAATTTTTATCAATCACCAGTGAATGATAGCGTGTTGCAGTATAAGGATTTTTCAACCCCTTAAACACATACTCTCCCTTATGATGAATTAAAGAAGTTTTCCCGTGCATAATTTCACGCGC
>Ga0224511_10001291_pt1 | contig 14760 bp, 5 predicted proteins | sample SF_May12_sed_USG_2_FD_169988 | JGI IMG/M metagenome (GOLD analysis project Ga0224511, IMG submission 169988) | Sediment microbial communities from San Francisco Bay, California, United States - SF_May12_sed_USGS_8_1 | ecosystem: Environmental > Aquatic > Marine > Sediment | place: USA...
TCATTATATGATATTCATCAGCAAAATCTCAAAAATAACATTATTACTAAACAAACAAAAATTGAAATTCAAAACGAAAGTAAACCAATTGTTGCCACTTCCGTTTCTAAGGCTATCACGTAATATGAATGTGTATTCAAAGGAATTTCATTCATAAATTTTAGAGCACCTGCATATTTTCATTTGTATTATTTATATTTTAATAGAGGTTTTGATATTAAATGCTCAACGTAAAATGATTCCAGTAACATTTACGAGAGCGTATATTAATTGATTGTGTAAAACAACGTCAAACTCGGTGACAAATTAAAATTAATATTTATGAAAACATTATGACGTCATAAAAATGCGGGAATAATTGGATTTTAAGTGCGTAACGTCATCATTGTAAACAATAACAAAACGAAAGTAGTTCTATTTTGTTTACACACCCGATATCGAAAAATATTGATCAGTTGCGGTCAATAGAATTATATAGGAAAACTAATGTGCGTATGTAATAAAATCAAATACTTATAACGACATATTCTTTAAGCGTTCGATACGTGATTACTATACTACTTTGTTTCTGTTTTTATTTTTTAATACAATAATTGTATTAAAGTTCAGTTAATATTCACAATCTTCGTTTACTTCTTTAAATAAAGTACTACATTGCAACATACGGTGTTTATTCTTCTAGTGATAAACTTTTTAATGCTATCTGTGCTTTGGTACTTCAATTTAAATCGACAGATTTGTTTGCCTTCGCACATTATTTCATTTTAATGTTGTGCGAAAAAAAGTCGTTACGATAAACGAGCTTAAATAATAACGGCTTGCTAAAAAAGTGTAATGTGTTAACAGTTTAAAATATCTTTAAATATAACTGTGTAATTGTTTGCTGGTTGTATTTACTATAAAAGCAATTACTACGGACCTAAATAGTCGCCAATAAATGTTGTTAGTTTTTTTTTGTTGGTGTAAAATTGGTTAGTAAAATGAGAATGAAAGTGAATTAACACATACATCTCCAACAGTTTCGATTTCATGCGAGGCAGGCTCTTATAAGATATATCCCCAAGTCCATCGCATTATCCATTAGATCTTGATTTTATTTATCCAGATTAACTGCTTATTTATGGTTAAAAGTGAAATGAAAACAATTCTGATCACAAGATAAAGACAAAGCATCTTAAAGAAGTCCTACAAGTCTACTTAGACCGAGATATTGTATCCAATGCGCGCATTCTATTACTGAACAAAAGACATGTGAATTACTATACTTTATTATTCAAAAGATCTCAACCGCCTTTTAGTATTTGTAAATGTTTTGTGTCACGATAAATATCACATGTTTTTTTAATTTGTTCAGAAGCATCGCCTGTTTTGATATGCTTTTCAACAGAAGAAATTTCCAGATTAAAAATACTATAAAATTATATTATTTTCCAAATGGTAATTTATTGTCACTGAAACTGCATGGTTATCATGCATAGCATAGTTTTCAGGCTTAGTATGCAGGAACATGTATTTTATGCCGTGGCAAAGGGAAGAAAGTTCGCCTTATGCATTTCCTACAGGGTTGCTGGAGGATATGAACTTTTAAGTAGTATATGGTTACCTGGGTACGTAATTGGTTTGGACCAATCTCCCTAGCGGATCCAGGGGGGGGCGCACCCGGCGCGCCCCCCCCCCCTAACGGCCGCGGACCTATGATTTTTTATGTCCAAAACGCTAATTTTTCTCAATTCCCCCCCCCCGTTGACAAAGTCCACGCCCCCCTAAGGTCAAATCCTTGATCCGCCACTGAATCTCATAGCTTGTTCTAAAATATTGTGTTGACGAAATGTTTCGCTTACAACATTTGTTATTGGCAAAAGCAGTTCTAAATTATTGCTAGAAGATATTCCATGGATCAAAAGCGAGCCTCAACGGTTGCGCCGAAGATTATTCTTTGTATTGCGATTTTAAGATATGTCTATATCAGGTTTAAGTTTAATACTGTGTAAAGAAATAAACAAACAAACACAATTATGGTCACCTAACAGTTCAGTTGTGCCAATTAATAATGAAAGTTGATGTTCATTTATATGTTTAAGCTAACATGTTAAACTCACATGTTCATAATCCATTAATGTCATCAAAGCGTAATGTCATAAAACCAGTCCACGTGCTATATGAGGAACATTCAACATAAAACACCATGCTCCATTAATAAGCACAACCGTAAAATAAGTTCGGAGACGGGTATATATTTAAGGAAACTACAATTTGCTAACATATTAAAGCAGCTGTCCTCCAGAATAGAAGGAATATCCCGATGGCAGAAACGCGAATTGTCTGTTTTCAAAGCAAAGCAGTGAGAAATATGTAGGTTTTTTTATTTCTAACAACTATTATATATATTTTAAGAGATATTTTGAAAAAAAATGTAACTACTGATTTTTTTAGTATATTCTGGAGGACAGCTGCTTTAAATTCTAGAGACTTTCTCAATTTCGTTCAACATAATTACATTGTATACCGTTATAATTAACTTCGCCGTATTTGTCGAAATTAATGTAGGCATAACCTTATAATAACGTTAACCATATTTAGACGGTTCATTCTTTTATTATTATTTTACGATAATGTGTTCACAGTCTCAAAATAATTCAGCTTGTAATATTCTGGTGTAATGCCGAGTTACCAACGATAGAAACATATAACGCACAAAATGTTTTTTTCTGAATTGTATCATTCTAAACATGTTATTTGTTTTCATATGGACACTTCTTTTAAAACGTGTATGTGTGTTTAACAAGTTTATCAAAATATATAGTTTACGTGACAATACTTTCTTGTAATTGTTGTTTTGCAGATAAGATGATATTGAATGTTGGCTGCACATTTTACATTTATCAGGCCTCACTCTACCATATAACTTTAACAGAAACATTTATTTGCAATGTAACCTCCCTTTATTGACCAAAGCTGCTTGGCGCGATGTCAATTGGAAGATTTTTCATAGAATTAGTTTATCATCTGAACAAAATGTACTTATTACAACAGTAGCGCAGTGGGTTAGGCGCTCGTCTGGCGTGTCCGCGGGCAAGGGTACGATGCCCAGTTCGGGCCCAATTTTCTTCTGTATTGTTGTCTATTCTACTACAATGATTATATTGTAAGAATGAAAAAGTCTGTAAATGTCCATTTATGAATTCACTATGAAATGAAAAAATCGTAACATTTTGATTTAGCTCTAATATCGCGTAATGCAGCTTTAATATACAGCATAATAAAAATGTAACTGTTTTAATAAAGTACTAAAAATATTGTGTAAACATTTATAAATTTGCCTCTGAATAACATGTTCGCTTTGTTTGCTTAATGTGCTGTATTTAAATGCATATTTTCATGTTTAAATTCAGAAAAACAAACAATAAAATATGAATGTTTGCTAGTGTACATGCTGTTTGTTAGTGTTTGCTGTTAAATGTATACTATATGTATATGCTCTCACGTAAAATACACAGTGGTGTTATATAATTTGGTGCCAACGATTTTTTATCAATCAGCAAATTACCATGTGTTCCAAGTACAAAAACACTTAGCTTGGAGCAGTATTAAATTCTGGTCAGTGAAAATCAAAAATCTAATTTTCTTTAACTGAAACTGACTACTTTAGTGAAAATGAGTGATTATATGTTATACTTGTAGAGCTCATCAATGCTTTCTTGTTGCTGTTGCAAATACTTGCTAAGCGTTGTTGAGTGTGTTTCTCATCAGCTGGTTTGGAGATTCAAAATACTTGTTATTTAGACAGGAAATGAATCTCGTGTATAAGTGTTAAACCAAAGACACTTCTTACAAAACCAATATAACGTTGTCGCCTAAATCTGACAATAGATCCTATTTACATCTTAGCCTATTTCTATGGGGGATATATGTGCACTCTTAACTTAAGCCGATAAAGAAATAATTCAGATTTTTATATATAATGTAATAATGCATACAAACACGTCTATTGTGTTGTAACTTACTCTGACATTTATAAACGCATGTCCAGTATTGTTTTAGCAAGCAGGTTTTTTATGAAAATAAGTTTAAGTTCTTCTACTGGTTTTATTAAAATTCTGAAGCTTCGTTGATTTTGCTACATGTGCTCAAGACATATCGAAAGTCTATAGGAATACAATAATCATAAAACAGGTTTGATACAATTATTTAACAGTTTGTCTACAGTATACAAATCCTGTTGGTGAATAATTACTGCAAAAATTGTTGACGGCATAATTGCGTGTTTAAATTTGCGTAAATGTGTCATTTATGTAAAGTATGCGGGCATTAGAGTGTTATTGTGCTTCCGGGTAAAAAGTAAGACAAATTTTAATTGAACAAAAATATCAGGATTGTATGTCTATCCCCTCGTGCCGTGTCCTATATTATTAATTTCGACGTTAAATTAATTAGATACACCTCGCTTTTGTTATCATGTTATTATAAAATGTCGTCACTTTAAGATTTCAACTTTTTGAGAAGATCGCTTTCAAGGTTTCAATTGTCATTATCTTAGTTATTTGTGGATGAATTCGGATAGACATACATCTAAATGACGACCTTAATGCACTCTCTGGTAATATGTAGAAATATTTTGTGTCCCACAACATTTATCTTTTTGCCATGTTTGTCTTTGGAGATTTTTGTAGACTTTTTAAAAAAATTCATGTCCAGAACAAGGAGCAGTTAAGTTATTTTATTTCTGTAACAAATTGTGATAGATAGAGCATAATGACACTGATCAACTGTGGGTACGAATTCCCAGACAGGACACATAACGTGGGTTTAAATTTGGTCATAAAATGCTTCCTACTGCTATCCGTCCCAATCTTTGGACCTGGTAGTATTTTTCACGATACTGGCTTTATGAAGGTTTCTGAAAGTCAAAACCAGTTGTACACACTGTCAACGGGTCGCTGGGGTTTAACTTTATATTAAACAATGCACCATATCATTATGAACATGGTTTATGTTCATTATGAACATGTTTATGTTCAATATGAACATGGTTGAAGTTTGAGTGAGCAATAACAGCCTTCTCTTTGTATATGTTCTATTGGGAGAACAAACATTTGGCTGTGGTTATTTAAATGTGTAATCCCAATGAGAATACATTTTATTATTATGCCGTTTTTTTTGGCTCTAATTACCAAGAACTTGTACTGTAAAGTTCATTTCCGCTATGGCTCGCACGTTGATTGGATATACGAAGACTCCTTATTATTAATAAGCATTCCCTGAAGATATTGTAAAGCTTTTTGCAATATAATTACTTCAATTAATTTACGAATAGTTCATATGATTGTTAACACAACTGTGAGTGGTTGATTTACTTAAATATGTCTTACTTACGAATTTATTTAAATTATCAAAAGGTTAAGAAAGTACAAACTATGAGGTAAAACTAGGGAAAGTGTTTTTATCTAAAACTCTATATATATATAATACTATGTCTTCCTTCCACCTCTGCAATGTACGCATGCAAATAAAAAATAAATCCCGCTATGGGTGTTCAAAAGGGTGTGCGATTCGTTAGCTTATTCGGTAAAGCAGCGAGCGTGAATATATTTGGACAACAAATATGCTTGTTCGAGTCTTAGATTATATATTTATTTTTATTTACTTTTTTACCTTTTATTTACGTACAGTTGTTTTATTGTTTGTATTTTCATTTTCTGTTTTGTTTTGTTTAAAACCTGTTATTTTATTGTGTATATCATGCAATAAGACAACGAATCTGAAACAATGCGCATGGAAAACATAAACATAGAATAAAAGTATTTTAAACACAACAAATTAACAATAATAATATGTAAATAGTTAGCTTTTATTTCACGATTTTTTTTTCAAAACTAAACGGAAAACTCATGCTATACCTTGCAACATAACCTGACTTGATCATTCCACTTATCGAAAAAAACAAAACTACTCGGTTGGGGCTCGAAGCTATAACTACTGGAATGCTGGCATCGCAACAAGACCCCTCGGCCACGGCGGATGTGCTAAAGATAATTCTTGTATTGGCATTAGAACTTTTATATTGTTCAACAAACATGCGCGATCTATGCCTACTGGCAGCGATTGCGTTATCGATTACTAATTCAACGTACGCATTCAATAGATAATATATTCTTGCGTAACTGTTAAGGCGGGGTAAATGTGCGCAGGCTATATCAAATTTCAATTTCCTAGCTTCGCTCTCATCGGTATCGGAATCATTGACTTTACATAACAGTGGCGGTTCCAGGATTGGACCTTACGGGGGGCGTGCATAATGCATCTGCCTTTGCATCCTCATAATCTTTAATCTCTTGCACTTACGTTGTCTTCGACAGGTATGTTGTCAGTGTCATTGTGATTACTTTAATTACCGCTGGATATTCATAGGCGTACTTTGAGAACTCTTGGCATCAATCACTGTGTTGGGTTCTCGGGTCAGTACATGATCTGTCGTCACTCTTTCCTGGGTTCGAATCTTTGGTTGTTTTTATGTGTTGCTGCTGAACTGTACTGCAGTTTTCCAAAAAAATCTAAAGAATCCAAAAAAATGATGGACAAATGATAACTTGTAAAGTAAGCTATTTTAGTACATCTACATGGATTATACAATTTTAATTGTACACTTCTTTCTTCCTATATATATAAATAGGTATAAAAAGTTAGTAACGAAAATAATCAATCACTGTTCAGTACATCATCACAAGACAGTAGACCTAGTTTTGTTTTGTTTTGTACTATAAAAATTAACTGAAAAATGATTTGGGTTAAATATGTTTATTCATAATAAAATTATATCCTTATTAAACTTCAACAAGACTTAGTAGATATGTTTAATAGTATATTATATATTATGGCGTCTGCTTCGTAGTTTTAATACTAACATGCATGTTAACTCAAAATGTTGCATCTGTTCTTGTTGCATACTGACCAGATCTGCAAATGCTCCTAAAATGTTGCATCTGTTCTTGTTGCATGCTGACCAGATCTGCAAATGCTCCTAAAATGTTGCATCTGTTCTTGTTGCATACTGACCAGATCTGCAAATGCTCCTAAAATGTTGCATCTGTTCTTGTTGCATGCTGACCAGATCTGCAAATGCTCCTAAAATGTTGTTCATCTGTTCTTGTTGCATACTGACCAGATCTGCAAATGCTCCTAAAATGTTGTTCATCTGTTCTTGTTGCATACTGACCAGATCTGCAAATGCTCCTAAAATGTTGTTCATCTGTCTGTGGCGTAACGCCTAGAGCGAAAGTTCCAATTGTTGTTTAAATAATAATCAACTATGATATTTATTATGTTTTCAAGTTAGGAAACACTCGAAATTGACACCCTTAAAAAGAATCAATTATATCTCATGTGCCAAAAACTATTAACGTCAAAGAAATTACCAATTCGAATAACCTGCCTTCAGAGCCGATTGTGATCAACTAATCCTCTCAAAGTCCCGTCAGCCCTGAAAACCCAAAGGCTAGCAAAGAAACCACTACATTCGATAAATGCTACATAACATCATCCCGCCACAAACACGGTCAGATTGTTATAAATGTAAGTGAATATGGCAGACGATCTGCCTTATAGGAATGCACCAGCAAAATACAAGTCCAAAGTTTCGACTTACTTTGGCTTTGCGAAGAATAATGACAAGACGGTCATATGCAAGCAGTGTAGGGCAGAATTGAAGTACGTAGATGGAACTTCTAATATTTCTACTCATCTTAGCAGACACCATAAAATCACAGAGATTGGTTCCAAATCAGGTATGCCTGAAACCTTAATATGACGATTGTGATTTTTATTTATAATTATACACATCTCATAATCTGAGAAAAGGGAAATGCATGTGTACTTTGGGGATATGTACTTTTAATTCTCGCTATAAATATTTTGCATAATGTTTTCTGTGTCAAAAAGTTTAGACAAACATCTTTTACTTTTTATTCTCAATAGTCATTAAACAAAGATAACTTTTGTTTTGTTAATTTTATTTTGTGCCAAAAAAGGGTAATTAATAACTTTTTTTAATTTTATGATTGTTTGATAAACAATATAATTTGTCAATGCATTCATACCAACTTTACAATATGCATCGTATCGCGATTATTATCATATATCACGACCTAGGCCAAGATACGCAGCCCTATATACTACACGAGAACAAAACAACTTAACAGAAGATGTGGACTAACACAACATGGAAACCGATATATAGTTTGACCATCATTTATCTAATTATGTCATACAGCAAACATGTCTACCCTCCTGGAAAATGCTTACATGGAACGTTCGTGGCGCTATGTCATCAGCTGGAAGTATAAGCAATCTTGTCGACAAATGCAACATAGTAATTGCCATAATAACGTATCACAAACTTAAACAACGCTCTAAAAGTTGTCTATCCATCTACATCTACATCTACATGGTACATCGTCTCAGTAACACTTGACAATTACGCGATGGGTGGTTGCTAATAAGAACAAAAGGAGAAATAATAGAATAGATAGAATAAGCATGATAGTTAAAAGTGAGAAATAGATAAGTATTCCCAGCTGCGTTTTCAACGACTTCACCCCAAGCCTCTCCGGTTATGGTGGCTACGGCCGATACAGCCCCAGGGATCACTAGAAGTTTACTCACAGCTGGGGCCCTAACCCTATTAGAATGAATGTGTGGACAGCCCCCTCTTGAAGGATACCAAGGTGGAGGCCTCTGCGATGGATGCAGGCAGGTGCTTCCATGTCGTCACAGTCTTAGTGAAGAAAGAGTTTCTGTAGTAGGATGAAGATGTAGTGGGTTGTTGGTATTTCCTGTTGTGGGAGGTCGTTGATGAACGCCAGGAATAGTATTGGGCCGAGGATACTGCCTTGTGGGACGCCGCTGATTACTGCCTCAGGATCTGATGTTGCGCCATCGACAACTACTTGTCGGGCATTGGTGGGTATAGGTTTCCTTAGGTTGTGGTATGTCTGATGTGTCCTAGCTTGTAAAAACTGACTTGTACTGTTTATTGAGGATGTTAGCCTTGTCTAGTGAGTCGTTATAGAGTTTTCTTTTATCCTTTAGTGGTGATATTCCAGAGTTGTCCTTCTTTCGTGAGTTAATATAATTCCAAAATCGTTTCTGTTTACATGGTTGTTGGTCTGAGTCATCTACATTGTCTTCTAAAAGTTCTTCTACGTATTTCCAGTAGTTCTGCCTTTTAAGTTTCTGTGTTCTACTTCGTGCTTCTTCATAGTTTTCCTATCTTGTTGTTTGCCGGAGGTTTTCTGTTTGTGGTATAGTTTCTTCAGTCGTGTGAGGTTAGCCTTTACATTTCTGTTGATCCAGGGTTTGTGGGGTTTGTGGTTCGAAATTTGTTTGGTAGGAATGTGTCTGTCTGTGAGCTCTTTCAGTTTCTGTTCAAAAGTGGTCCAGGTCTGGTCAGCACTCATTTAATGTGTTGTGTCCCTAAACGACTCGAAGTAGTCATCCAGTTCTGTATTGAAGCTGCTGAAGTCTGCTTTTTGTAGACAAAGACCGGGTGGTTTCTTCACCTTCGTTGGCCGCATGCTGGATTCGATGAAGACAGCATCGTGGTCACCTATTCCTGGGAGTACTTCACATTTGTTGACGAGGGTTTTGTTGTTGGTAAAGAAGATGTTGCTGATATAAGTTGTTGTTCTAGTAGGTGTAGTTACTGTCTGTTCCAAAAAGTGATCTCTGGCTACATCTATTAATTGTTGGCTTTGTCTTGCTTGTGTTGCGTTCTGTTTTAGGCATTCTGTGGTCCAATCTTTATGTGGTAGGTTAAAGTCTCCTCCCAGCCACAGGTATGCGTTTCTTGGAGTTCTGCTCGGTCGAGGGAGGCTAGGAACTCTGGATCCTGGTCTGATGGCGGCTTTTAAGCAGATTCTAAATAGAGATGTTGTGATCCCTTGATTTTTATCTTGCTCCAGACGACTTCAAGTTCTTCATCTACAGTAAGTTCTGTTGGTTCTTCACTCTCCAAGTTTGTAGACACAAGTATGAAGTCTCCACCTCCTTGTTTGCCAGTTTTCCTGTCGCGTCGGTATGGCTTGAAATTATGTGGGAAGACCTCTGCAGACTTCACTGATTCATCTAACCATGACTCGGTGCCAAGTATTATATCGGCTTGGGTCGATGAGATCATATCCACACCGACTCTAAGGCTTACACAACCGGTGAAGAATCTGACAACCACTGTGGAAAAGGCGGCGTCAGCATATTATACTAAAAGTCGCTGATATTTTGCATAAACACATCTCTTCCAGGCTGCAATCGTATTGCAGGGGTGAAGCTGCACGCCAATGACAGTGTTCCCATATTTCTGTTAGCGGTCTATATGCCTTCAGTAAACTACGAAATAGACGAGTACATTACCTGCATTGACCAGCTACAAGGCCTTATCGACAGGTACACAACGCAAGGCATCGTCCTGTTCTGTGGAGACTTTAAAGCCAACATAACATTTAATAGAAATAGGACCAAAACATGCTAAAAATGACCTGGACATACCAATAAACGATCAAAAGGCAACAACTATACGCAACCTTCTACATGCGAATAACCAAACAACCACAACAACCAACAGCAAAACCCGGAACACGTTTAAACCCACAAGGAAAATACTTGATTATGTTTTAGCAGGTGCTTGGCAAACCGACATCTTCACCAACAACGCTATTCTAGATGACGACTGTTGCACCGTTTCAGATCACCTGCCGCTGCTAACAAAAATTGAAATTCCTGTTTTTGCACTTATAAGCCAAGAAACAAGCCGTTCATCGCTTGGAACAAATGCACCAAATTTTTTTTTGAAAATTACAAGGACCTTGAAGCTTATCTACGCTGCCTTAATGTTGACCACTGTGCTGCTACGCATGAAAATATTAAAACTATATATAAGCACATGATCAGCTCCATCAACTGCGCTTCTGCTGCACTTCCGGTAAGCAAACTACACCCGCACACTAAACCATACTGGAACGCCGCGGTGAAAGAAACCCACATCGCGCAAAGATTCTGCAGAACAAAATGGCTAACTGAAGGGAACTCGACCAAACCCAAATCAGAGGCACACAACAGTTATCGCGACGCAAAATCTCACTTCAAAAATAGTGCAGACAAAAATTGCAATTTCCAAATGGAACACCGAGTTTTATAACGAATTGAACGCAAGCGCTACCTGCAATATGAATCAATTCTGTCTATAAAACGTTTGAAGGCTTCACATCTGGTCCGCTGCAATCCGGAGATGCTTCCCAAATCGCCAGCAAAAACGCCTACCAAAAGCAAAAAGTTCCTTTGACCACATCGTTCAACCTCCAAGACACGATAGCCTCGAACACCGAATACGGCTCCCCATCGTGTGTTGCCCTACCTGACACTTCCGGTGCCTTCGATAACGTCCGCCTCCCATCCCTATTATACAAACTACACGAGTATGGAATTAATGGCAAAGCATTCCGAACGCTGGTCGACTGCTACACAAACTCAAACAGCAGAGCGCTTGTCGCTGGTATTATGTCGGACCCATTTCCGGTACGCCAAGGCATCTTACAAGGGGGCGTATTGTCAACTTGGATGTACCTACTGTTTATTGATAAGCTTCTTTGGAACCAAAATGGGATCCGGCGTCGGACACCTAGACACGGGCTGTCCGACCATGGCTGACGACTTAATCCTAAGTCGCAAAACATGATTAATACCGTCACCTCATATGCAAACACTTAGGGTTATCAACTAAATGAATCCATGTGTAAATTTCTCGTATTCAACGGAAACAAGAAAACCGCTAAAATAAATATTAATGGCACGATACTAACATCTTGCAACGCAGTTACTCATGTTGGTATAGAGCTTAACACATCAACAAAGAGCGGAGCGGGGATTGATGCTAGAGTGAGAAAAGATCGCAGTTCACTTTTCTCTCTCCTCACCATTAGAGACTCGCAGTCTGACGTCAAACCTGTAGTCCTCACAGACCTCGTACAGAAAAGCACAGTGCCAGTCGTCCTCTACGGCTCTGAACTAGGGTTACTAAAAGTGTTTTTGCGACTTGCCGCAAAATGTTGTCAGAACGTCGGTAGACTTTCAAGGACCGATATGGTACTCAATCTTCTTAAATTGGCTCCCTATATCCCTATATCGGCACAGATAGAACAACGCAAACTTTACTTTTTTCACAAACTATTAGCTATGGACACACTGTCCCTTTAGCATCAACTGTTTGATTTTTATAGACTGAACCCGTTTACTTTTCGGGGAACCACGTCACAGAGCGGACTTATACCTGACGCTTATAATGTTCTTCTCAACAAATACAACCTGACGCATATCATGGATGACTATCACAATAACGCTCCATTACCGTCTAAATATCAGTGGAAAAACAAAGTTCGACAATCCATCATTAAACATTGCACTGCCCAGTGGCTGCAGCTTGTGTCAGCCGACCCAGATTTCGACCGCTTCCGAATAGTGCATCCCACTATTACACCCTCTACCCTGTGGCGTAACGCGGTGACGCCGTCAGAAATGAGAGACGCTACCAATGTGGTCAGACATTTAGTGCGCACATCAGTGCCTTATGAACAATGTTTGACGAGCTCCTATAAGCAGTGAAACAATTACTTGATAAAAGTGATGTTTGTTAAATTTATAAATGTATTCATTATTTATTTTACAACAATTGTAACACTGTCATGTGTATGCATTATATTTATTCGTCATATTTAAAATATGTAGCAATCTTTTTAAACTAAATTCCCATAAAACTAAGACTAAACTATGAATAGTGCCTTTTCTTCCTAAAATTAACAGTATAAGTATTTCTATCTCTGTTTGTTAAACTTATATTTCATTTCGGTAAGTAATTAACAGTCACCAGGATTCATTATCCTTACCTAGTTATAGTTATATGTATTATAGGATTTAGTTTAAAGATACTTATATATATATATTTTTATTTGACTTCTATTTTGATAAATTTGCACTTAACAGCCTCTCGCACATTTCTTTGTTCATATAATAATTTAAAAGTCGCTCATCTCGTTTTTAATCCGATTAAAACCACCATTGTTCTATCATCTCATTTGCTCCGTTTATATTTATAAATATTTTTGTTCACTTTTTGTTCACGTTCGTAAATTTTTCACAACTGCTGGAATATTTAATTTAATGAGCTTTATTTCCCTAAAGGTAAGTAAATAAGTTATATAGTAACTACCATATAATAAAACTGTAATCATTCATAAACGAAATTATACGTGCTTTTTGGATTTTTTTCTTGTTTTGTTTTTCTCAATAATTCTAACATATTTTGTATAAATATTATAAATCATACTACAGTATATATGATGTTTAATTGTCATCATGTCACATTTTGCTTACATTACACATGTCATTATAATTATTTATCATTGTAAATATATGTAAATCACTGAAAAGAGGATATAAAGAGTATGTACTGCCATTTATTAAATATAAGTTTTGTAATTTCCCCATAAACAATGTAAATTAAACATACAACATGACACAATTACTTTTGAACCATTCTTTTTGGTATGCTTAGGTCAAACTATATAAAACAATGTACATACTTATTTATATGTTATTATTTATTTATTGTGAATAGTCCAATGTTTGAACTATTGTGGCATTTACAACTGTTGATAATGCTGTATATTTCCAATTTTAGCTACTGAAGTCACTCTGATGGATTTGGCAGTCTGATATTTCTAACAATACTCTTGTGGGTGGAATTGTTCTTTAAAGCAGTCATTAAATATAAAATAATTTTACCGTAGGATTTATCTCAGTAAAGTTTAAAGCCACTGTGCTCCAGATTATACTAGAAAATCATGAATTGTGCAAAATCGTATTAAAGAGGTGTGACCGTTAAATATGACACACTTTTGACAAACTGTGGATTTAGAGTAGGTTTTGTAAGTAAATATATTCCTTTTTGTTAAACATTTCTTTCATTTCCTTGTCAATGTGTGTATATTTGTAAAAGCGATTTTGTTAATGTTTGGACTAGTGAGATTTGTGTAAGATTAATAAGATTTCTAAATCGGACTATTTCTTTTAGTGTTAAAATTAAGCTAGAGATTGACGGGACTTAATAGTGATCGAGGATGTACTTGTGTACATTTTGCTCTGCAGAGGTCAGAGAGCGGCAGCAGGCGATCTGCTGTGACCGCTGCAATGAGCAGCAGCATCGGCTCTGCGAGACTGGTAAATAAATAAGTCAAAAATTGCCAAAACAACTAAAAGTTACTTTACGCATTCTTGTGTTTCCATATGAACTTGGGTAACATACTAGTCAAAGCACAGGAGTTGTTAAAATATGTCAAATTATTCATATAAATGAGGAGTATTTAGGATGCAATGCATTGTTTACTGTTGAAATGATGAATATATGATGGACATTAAATTAAAGGGGAGCTGTCTGATTCTTTCACTAATTACAATAATGTAGGAAACACAAAAGTAAGTGTATCGATTAAAATAACTTATGCCAACAAATGCACATTAAGCGAGATATTTCTAACTGAAATATTAAAATCATTCTCAGGGTTTTAATAGAGGGAGGTAATCCAGAATTACTTAGTACAATTTGCCTGTTGAGTGCAACGATTTAAATTTAGAGTCCGACCAATCAGAACCCCTCGGTCATTTCTTCGGAAAACGACACTCCCCGAAAAAGTCCGTAAACTTCCGAGAGTGGGCTACACC
>Ga0224511_10001292_pt1 | contig 14758 bp, 15 predicted proteins | sample SF_May12_sed_USG_2_FD_169988 | JGI IMG/M metagenome (GOLD analysis project Ga0224511, IMG submission 169988) | Sediment microbial communities from San Francisco Bay, California, United States - SF_May12_sed_USGS_8_1 | ecosystem: Environmental > Aquatic > Marine > Sediment | place: USA...
GGTTGGTTGGTTGGTTGGTTGGTTGGTTGGTTGGTTGGTTGGTTGGTTGGTTGGTTTGGGTCGGTCGGTCGGTCGGTCGGTCGATCTGTCGGTAGGTGTAACTCTGTAAATATCGCGGTCGTTAGTCCACCATACTAACGCTCCTGGTTTCACCAGAACTACACACGCCTTGTTTAATCCGCAGATTATTCACACAAACACTCCTTTTCTGACACGTGTCGATGTCTTCCATGTACCGTTTATGTTTTTGCTATACATTTGTATAGCCAAAATTAATTCTTTATTTAAATTTGCTGAAATTTTGTATATGCCACAAACATTTTTACTTATTAGTATAGACAAAATAATTGATAATGATGTCATTTTCCTTAACTGACTTAAATATAAGACATATAGAAGATCCAAAAAACCAATAGTGCTAGAGACATCCGAACATGGAGAGTACGAGGCTGATGTTGGAAAATAGCAATCAAACAATATATTACAGTGAAGCAGCTGGCACACTAGCGTATTTACTAAAAAATGACGCAAAGAAAGAGATTTGTTTTACGTAAGAGGTAGTAATGCACAGTGCGTTAATGAGTGTCTTCTCTGCAAAGGGAATGAATCACAAACAAAACATAATGCTAACATACTACTTACCACTAAAAACGAATGCCTGAGGGAATCCCAGTTCCGTTGATGGTCATCGTTAATTGTCTGTATACTACTCAGTGTGCTCTGAATGATTTTATGGTGGGCACTTGCAAGATCTCTCAACGTAACCAACTCTTCTTTAACCTTAATAGCAACCAAATCTTCTTTTACATGATGACCATGTTCGTCAAAATCTTTCTTATGTTCTGAGAGACATATATCAAGCTCTGTCTTTCTGTTGGCAATGATACCCAATACAGTCTTTCTTGCAACTAGTTCATCTTCTTTTGTTAAAAGAATGTTGCTATCATCGAGCTGCAACAAGAACATGTTTTTACTGTTCGGAAATGTGATGGAATGCAAACAAACTCGTTTAAAATGTTAGTGATAACGTCCAAATTCGTTGTTCCATGAAAACAATGATTTAATTTAAATGTTATTTTTCATTTTTATCGAACACTAATTTGTAATAAATTGATTAAAACTACATATCAGTGACTTGAAAGTTCCTATTATTCAAACAATATTGTTTTGGGGTTAGATGCATATTAAGAGATCGTTTCAATGGCTCTGCTGTGTTATTCCTTATCGTGTTGTTGTACAATAGGCTCAGAAGTAACTGTAGACGAAACATCATAAAAAAATTTGCGTGATACCAAAGTTGTGTTACTTTGACTTTGAATAAGATATTTCAACTTGGTGTGGGAAATTGGGTGACAAACTATATTGCTGCTAGCTGGTACTAACGAATATGGTAAAACTGAGATACAAACTTCTTGTAGGGATGTAAGTGCCGCCTTTGCGGCATCATCGTTTTGCAGTGCTGGGTGCTTCAATACTGCTTTGAAGTTGTCGAGGATTTTTTTCAGGTCTTCATCACAGATGCGTATCTCGCCTTGGTGGCATATGTCGTGTCTGTGCTGTTTTACCTTAAGATAAAACACATTAACACGTTTAACACAACATTTCTAAAGTATGGGTATAGTAAAATGGCAAGTCTTTATAAGAGTATCTACATGTATATTTGTCTATTCAACATGTATGATACAAATCTACGCTTTTCGTGAGAATGTCAAAACGGACACACAACACACAAAACACGATTATGAAAGTATGACGTTAAACAGATTACTTTTTCGACTAAATCCGGAAAACCTTTGCCGTGGAAAATCATATCCAATCTTCTGTTATTCTGACAAATACTTAACAGTGCCAATGCGTCCAGCTGTGAAAATGTCGAATTTGTTTTGTATCCAGGTGTGGATATGAAACATTTGATCATTTCGAAGTAGCCATTCGCAGATGACCACTGGTCAAAGTTGGTGTTTAACCAGCAGGGCTCTCTGTTTGTGTGCTCGTCGGTTATTAAATCATAGAATACTCCACAAGATCCTCCTTCAGGACATATTCGTCTTGAATTTGTTGTACGTCTTTTAATAATGCAATTACGAGGATTGCCTTGGTTACACTGCCCATTGCGAACATGGTGATACGGCAACAAAGTGTCGGGCAAACAGCTCTTACACGTATAGTCTTGAACACAAGCCGTTTTTATTGTTTTACCCACATGTTTGTCATATTGTGTTCTCGCTTCTCTCGATATAAATTCGACTAAGCCATTCTTCAAATACTTTAATCCTAATGAAGCTCTGATCCAATTTCTATGCACCTTGCTGTCCTTGACATTGATATGTGCCTCAGATGGAAGACCCTGTAAACCATGCCCTATAGCAACCAAAAAGCACATTTATTATACATTCATATTATATTTTACCATATGCTATGGTTCGTGGGATACCTAGATAATATGCCCGCGAGTGAGATTCCATGAGGCTTACATGTATATCATGTTAGAGCTCAGTGTTCCCTACATATTGCGACTCGTTGGATGTCAAATGCCTGTCGGATTTCTTTGTAAAACAGCATACATTATCCGCCCACATTTCAAGATGAGTAAATATGTATAGTTAAAATCTATATATCGTATAGCCTTAATAGAAAATAATATGTAATGTGTGCTCGTAATAAGTGACCACACTTATTATCTATGCGTCACATTAAAATCACACGGATTGCCACGGAAACTAACTGGACTCTTTTAAACTATTGGTTATACACTAAATGTATGCCAATGTGTGACTACACGTCCCTTCAGGGGGTGGTTGGGGTGGGGACATGTTCACTATCTGGCCAACATGTGTAAGTTACGTAGACTAAACGCAGTGATATGACATAATAATTAAACATTGACGTGCGGAAAACATAATTTACGGATTCGATAAGTCTTAGCTTCTTTTTCATGTAGGCGAAACAGGTATAAATGTATATGTACAGATGTTATCGTGTGTAATAGAATGTTTCAGAAAACATGTTTAGGCCTATTTTCGTCATTGCTAAAGGCGTAAAGCCTTCTTGAAGACATGTGTACATGTATTTGCTATGAATTAGGCAATCATAATAACTTCTGTAAACAAATGATACTACATCAAATACCCGACGTATGTGTTTTTCATCACCCCTGTTAGCTCAGTTGGCGGAATACCGTACTCATTATCAGAGGGGTTAGACTACACAATAGTACCTTGTGCAAATCAACGGCAATTTAAGTTAGTTCTGCAAGTTAGGACTAAAAACCGTAAACCAATACACAATTATAAAACAGTGACCTAAATATTTACCCACCTGGATCTTGTTCGGCGGGAAGCCCAAAAAGAAGGTTGGGGTCCAACTCATTTTTCATTTCTTCTGATAATACAGGGTGCGGCTGCAGTTTAGAAAAAGACACGTCGTCTGCAATGAAATATGTGATCTTTTTTGCTTGTGCAGGAATTTCCCATCTGTTTGTTTAGCTTCCCCTGCTTAATTATTTATAACCGTTTTTAAAGTGCGCATTTAGCAGGTGATGACGTTTGAAAGACTACATGTATGCGCCGAACAAAAGAACGATGAAATTGTGCATGTGTAAAACTCAATATAAAAGTTCAAAGTTTGCTAGGCTTGATCCAAATATTTAAACCCACCCCAAAATATTGATTGAAGGAGTCATTGAAAAGTATTCAACACAAATTATATCCTTCACCTGTTGTGACAGGATCCTCATGATGTACGCCCGTGTCAATCCCCGTCGCCGTGTCTTCCAACATTTCACTGTGCGGTTGCAGCTCAGTTGCCGTGGCGCCCGACCACGCCGACACGATGTCAATGTCTTGGGCGGTGTGTTTAGTGTGCGTGATTTCCTCGTTTGGTTGGTCATATTCTTTTGATAAAAAATATTAAAACTATTAAAACTTAACAGTTTCCAATGTTATTATATTCCAGCCACATGCCACTATCTTGTCCTAACTTAATTATATGTAATTCAGTATTGCACTCAGTCCTAACTCGATTCTACGTGAGTCAGTACTCATTCAATGTTCCAAATCATAGCAACACACATTGTTAACAGTCAAGAGGTCGCATTTGTATCATAATTTTAATAAATCTCTATAAGTAATTAAATAGTATACACATCATATCTACGTTTGTATTTTAATCATTTAAACCCAGAAACTAGGTCAGCAGAATAAACATGAAGTCTAGTTACCGTTTTAGTCCGGTACAATTTCAACTGCACTAAAGAGAACAATAAAACACCAACAATTTCATATTGTTTGAATAAAAACTTAAAATAAAAATGGCGAAACCCTTATTTTAAATTTCTTAGTTACAAAAAGAGGAATTAATGACAGTAAACAATTCGTTAAATAAATTAATATTACATTTCAAACATGTTTATATAATGAAAGGCAACATTTATTTCCTAATTTAGACCACTCTCGAATTAACACACGCATTTATTATTACACAAATATCTCAAATCGTCTCCGAAAGGGCCAACACTCATTGGAAAACAATAATGTATTTGTTTGTCGCCATTTGATTTAACTTACTTTTCAAAACCGACCAATAAGTTTAAAATAGGCAAATACAATACATAATGCAAATTTTGTTGTTTTTAAAATAGGAGAGATTATTCAGAACAAATAATAACACACATACACATACCGCAACTTTCTTGAGAAGCCTCTTCTAACTCAGTTTCCCCCGCCTCACCGGCACAATTTGTTCTTTGTAGCAGATGAATGTCCGCATCAGTAACGCCCTTCAGTTGACCAACTGTTATATCAAAGTATTTAATTTAAATTATAATTTGTATTGTTCAATGAAAAATGTTTTGCTGTTAAACAGATTATTTTCGATAATAAACACGTCCCATAAAAATCAAAGCCTCACATGTTTGCTAAACGCACACGACGCCATTGTGAAAATGTGATACGTACGACTATTTTAAACGAAGGAAGACATAATTCCAGTAATGCTTTTCCGTGTATATGTATATGATAACAAACACTGCAACGCAAACATTATCTACATTTAACGCATTTAAGATACCTAAGAATAAATAAGACAAACACATGATCGCAAGCAAAGCAGGCACGCACACACAAATGGTAAACATAAGAAATTCCGTATGTTTACGGTGTACCTATTTGTTTGACGCTGCGAATAAAATCGTTCTCATATACAACAACATCTAGTTCCACGTTTTCTAGTCCTGGTTGTTTTCTAAGTTCTTCTTGCAGGGGAAGGAAAGCATGCGTGATTTGCCCCGTCAGATATTTATCGATAAATGATATCCACGAAGACAAAGACTTGAAATGAAGGTACACAGCAAGACATTCGCTCTGTAGAGAAGTTATAGCTGTGTCATCTACAATAGTTAAAATTCTGAGATTATTATATCTTAATGTGATAATATATTTACATGCATTCTTTGTGTGATTCTGAGAGTAAATAGGCATACGTAAAATAGGGCACTGTAACTGCTTTTATAACATGCAAATATGCGTAGGAATTAAATAGGAGTAATATTATGCAATCGATATACCTTCCCGTAAATTTTCGAGCGCGGAAGCAATGCATTGTCCTTCGCGTCCAACGTTTTGCTCGTTCGAAACTTTATCGGCCGTTAAAACAGCATTGCCAATCGCCACATGGCGGTCAGACCACTGTTTGCTTGTTTCCTCATTCATGTTTCTGTATTCAACAGGAAGGCGGAGGTCTGCAAATACCAAGTATGTCAACAGTGATACACGAATAACATATAAATATGTAGTACTACACAAAAAGTATGAAATTAGTCCTTTCATGTTAAGTTTGAATGTGATACATGTAAGGTATAAAACTAAGGCAGGTCATCAACAAGAATGATAAAATGTAAAAACAACCAGTTTTGAATGTGTATGTGTATATGAATCAAACTACGTGGTGTAAATGAACGTACAATGGTGTTTAATAATTGGTTTAGTCAACGACGTATACATACCAGATTCTATGTTGCGATTCTCTTCCACCTTCGCATGCCTTTTAAAATGCTCTTTGATGGTTTGCATATCTACAAAAAGTTATACTTTATACTTGAATATAAATATTCATATATGGGGAATATATTAAAAAGCAATAAATTAGGGCAGTTGGCATCCCTTTTTGTACTAACATATTTGGACCGAAGCTTCACTACAATTTATTTTTAAAATTTACCTTCACGGTTTGCCTGCGCTTCTATGCGCATTTCTTCCACAGTTCTTGTCAGATTCTCAATTGTTCTGTCTTGTTCATCTATGCGTGTGCTATTTACCATAAGAATCACTCCATGTCTTGCTTGCTCCTAATTGAAGATAATCATCAGTTTATACCTTGTCAACAAATGTTCATATTTGTGAACAAATGTTCTGTTCAATATTTATATATCTCAGATTTAGCAAGTCAAGTCATAGAAATACAAATGCATTTTAAATTCATTAACTTAGAACTATTTATAGTTGGTCGGACGGTCGGTCAGTCTGTCGGTTGGTGGGTTGGTTGGCTGGATGGTCGGTCGGTTGGTTGGTTGGTCGGTCGGTTGGTCAATTGTTTGGCTGCTTGTTGTAACACCGTTTAGTCAACCTTACCAGGGTTCCTGGTTTTACCAGTATTACACAAGTAACAATATTTACTCCGCAAGAAACTGACTGTTTTGAAAAGCTCTTAAGGACGGCTCTTAACGATGGGTGTAACCTTGGGGTTATCTATACACAGTTGGTAAACCTAGAACACGCGTCGTTCTTTTTATTTCTTGAGCCTATCTTAGGGCTGCGGTTTGGTCGCGTGACAAATAAATAAAAAATACTTTTAAATATTGTCTTGTTTTGTCTTCTAGTCTTTGCACTATTTGGGCACGGAATGTTACGCGGGTTCACAATATGTGCAAATCCCGAACCTACATTGAAAATCATAACTGTGTAACTACATGTATGACAAATGCGCGAACTACATGTATACTCGCATAACTCTTTAAACAAGAGTTTTGTTACGACACTGTGAAGAAAACATCATCATCTTTGCAACAGAAGTTGAAAAATTAAATAAATGTATGCGATTACTGCTGTGTAAGTGTAAGGTGTACAAATTCTGATTCCGTGTACGTTTAATTGGCTACGTTTAAGGATGCATACGCTTGGTATGACTGATATCAGGCACACGGCATTTCAAAAACATGCGCATCTACGCCCCATATAAATTACATACCTATGTCGAATATCAATTCAATGGCATGTGGAAGATGTTTGCTCTACAAACCATTAAACAGAGACGCAGCAGCGCCGGACCGACCGACAGAGAGTGATTCCTGTCTAGTTTTATTTCAAACGTCGTTTGTGGGGTATAGACGTTACTGATACATTTGCGTGAAAAAAGTACTTCACTCAACGTCTGGTTTGAGAGTAAAACAGGACTTGATAGTTGTCTAGAAATAATAAAAGAAGAAGTGATGCTGTGACCCAGCGACCAAAATATGTTTCTTTGCGATGAGAAAACAATCAAAAATACGAATGTTTGGAATTTGTATACCAATTATACTACTCAAAGTTTGCTAAGAATCACTTTCTCATATTTAAATCGTTTAATTATATTCGAATACTAAACTACCAAGTTTGCGTTTTGTGTTAATAGTGTGTATTTCCCACAAAGCAGTACACCTCATTATCATTTTTTTTCTCTATAGTGCTGTTGATTTGCATGCGAAACGTGTAATTACCTAGAAAATAGGGGTGTATGAAATGGCGAATAATTGTTTAAGACAACGATTTGGCATTGAAAATTTGAGTAGGGGAGTTGGAATGCCTGAAGCAGACGCGTTCTGACGTCACGTTGCATGTCATCCTGACATGTCAAATGTCGTAGTAGAAATATAGTGGAATCGCTTTCAGACGCAGGGAAATGTTGTTTATAGACATAGGGCAGATCGTCCAAGGGCTACCACGAACTCAGACGACCGTTTAATAATGCTTCAAGCATGATGTCACTGCTTTATGAATGTCAAAACCCTCCAGAAAGAGGTCCAGATGGCTAACTGAGTTGGGTTTTCTACCCTAAAGCACCTGACCTCCAGAACATACTAGAAAATCAACGATTTTGTCAACTTTCTCACTTGAAGTAAGGGGTCAGTAATAATAGATTTCTCCAGTGAACATAACTTGACCAGTATTTACCGTTATTTTTATTTATTTTTCATTTTTTATTTTAAGCATCTGGAGGTCAGCTGCTTTAACCATTTGTAACCGTCTCTGTGATGGTAGCATTTGGGCTAGACAAACTGCAAATCTCATTCCAATGACGCAAAACTAAATCAAGACACATCTAAAATAGGCCAGAGCCCATGTAAAATGGACCTCAAACGCCTGGACTTCAGTACGTTTTACTATTGAGTACATAGTCTGTGTTGACTTGACATATATGACTGTCCGGGTGTGGATATGGCCAAATAAACGTGTTTCGCCATTCTGCGTGGATATTCACTATCGGTTTGGTTAGGCTAGGCTATGGCTTGGGAAGAGGTCAGCATAGAAGGAAAGACCCTTCTGCACAATGTCGACAACCTAACTCAGACAGCACAATGATACCGTTTATTGATCGATCTCTACATGCGGATGTGGTTGTGTGTCATTGGAACACAGTTGCCAACATCGTAGAGACGTTTCCGAATGGTTTATACAGAAAACCGAACCCCTTTTGAAATTTGGAGTTCATTCTGGGCTGTTGCGACATTCATTTAGCGTGATGTTACGCTTAAAACGCAACAAAAAGGTCGTCTGTGTTCGTGGTAGCCCTCTAACGACCTGTCCCATATTTATAAACAACATTCCCCTGCCTTTGAAAGTGATTCCACATGTTTTCTACAACGCTCTGTGACACACCAAGTTGACGTGCAAATTGACGTTAGGACGCAGCTGATTCAAGCAGTCAAACATCCCTACTCAATTTTTTCAAGGCTTAATGTTGTCTCAAATGATTTTTCACCATTGCCAACAACTTTCCAGGAGTTGTGTTTCATGTGTAGGGCTTAATCATGTTAAAAAAAGTACAAGTCGTAAAATACACGAATATAATCACAATGTTTAAACATAAAAAGTAATCCTGAGCAAATGTTGAGTAGTATTTGTAGGTATTACGTAAAATGCGTTAAATGTACGTCTTCAATGCAAAGGCAATATATGGCAAACAAGAAAATGTATACATGCTACTCACCTTTGAAAACAATTGCTTGGTGGAATAATAGTCCCGTTCAAGGGCCTGCATACTCCAGACTATGCTATCATTGATTTTACTGTGGGCATTTGCAAGATCTGTCAACTTAACCAACTCTTCTTTAACCTTTTTAGCATGTTCAGCCAAGTCTTGTTTAAACTGGTCCAAATCTTCCTTATGTTCGGATTCACAGTTTTCAAGCTCTGTCATTCTGTTGGCAATGCTATTCAATGCAGTCGTTCTTGCAACCATTTCATCTTGTTTTGTTATTTCAATATTGTTATCATCGAGCTGCAACAAAACATGTTTTATAAGTTTAACGTTCAACTTATTATTATTTTTGTTCATTTAGAAGCAAAGACAATTAATTATTAAAAAGGCTCCCATCTGTAAAATAGTTATGGTGATAGCCTTTTTAAAATGCATATGTTACTTAAAATACAATCATCTACTGGGAAACTATGTCAAAGAATGTCCACATTGTATTACACTGTCAGTGGTTTGTGTAGCCTTTAACTGCAGCAGCCATAACATGTCTTAAAGCTCCTATACCAGACTTCGCTGAAATGAACATTTAAAAAAAAAATGTCAGCGAAGGATTTAAAAACATAGCATATATATCAAACTTCATTAAATTAGATTATTGATACGATTCTCACTAAAAACCTCACTATAGAATTGTAATTATTATAGCACATTTATCTTGCAATAAATTCAAACCGTTTCAAACGCTTTATTTTGTAAACATTGATCTAAAAGTAGATTGCCTCGTGTGGCGCTATTTTGACTAGACTCGCTCACTCTCATTTTATCGGCCATAACCATATCCGGGGAACATATATACATTTTAAAGCTCAAATGTGAATGGAGTTAAGTTTACCGTGACTTTATTTGTTCAACAGGGCATTTGCTTTAATAACACTTAACAAAACTTCCACCCCATGTTTAATGTTATATTCTAGCATTATAAGGAGGAGTAGGGTTATGAAATTTGATTATTGTGCATTGTCATCAAATCTCGTCACAGGGAGATTTTTAGAATTATCAAATTTAATTTACCGAAGTGACTTCCGGAAAAATCACGTACGATTGTGAAGTTACGTTCCACTATAATACGCGATATCAAAACTATTCCTAAGTTGATTGTTAATGATTAACAATGAATAAGGAAATTAAAAAATCACAAAATTAGTCGAATACATGCATAATAAAGTTCACGTTCTGTGTATCTTTAGGAAGCTGTAGTGACACAAAAGCATGCTGAAAACTTGAAAGAAAGATGTTCAAGTATAGCTTTCTTAAAATTAGTTTCTTTTTAAGGAATATTAGTTAATTGCTTCTATTCATTGGTATAAGGTCTTTCCCACAACAAAACCATGTCGGGGACCGTTTACTTTGTATTGAGGACGTCACAAGTTGTGGTGACGTTTCCTCAAGTGCGGTTTATTCTTGTGATTTAGAAGTACGCAATAAATGTTAGGAACAAAATAATATATCAAGTGTTGACAATGTAAAGACAATACAGATGATAAATATTGAATATTTTAAACTCGAATATCGAGCAAAATTACCCTGCCAAACCGGAAGTGCATTAAATAGGCATGCCAACACAGGTTTGTACGACTCTGCCTGCACTTAAAATATGGGGAAAGGCTTCCATAATTAAGGAGATTGTCCAAACACGCGACAAGAGTTGCTCACTGTGATGTTGCTGAATTGAATGTTTCCGAGTATTGTTTACGTGCACGTGTAGGACGTGTAATAACGTTACTATGCTAGCGTTATTTTGTGTAACAATACTCAATAATGGTTAGTGTTTAATATTTATTAACGTTTGTTAAAAATAAAAAAGGGTTTTCCTAGTTATTGAGTTTGTGAATTTAAAAAATAAGGCTATGTTCTTAAAAAAGTATTTTCTCCAAAATGTTAGAGGTATGTTTGTCAAAATTAAGAAAATGCTTTTTAATACATTGAACTTGATATAGTGTACATTTCATAATACTCAAGAGAATATTCATAGACGGTATTGACAATATAATAAAGGGGGTGTTAGAAGTTTCCAGTAGTGCATATCACAAATACTATTTGTTACATCTTCAAATGGGTGATGGCATGACCCATTCCCCCCAAAAATAGTCCTGTCACAACCTGTTATTGTTGAACTTAATTTGTTCATAGTGTTTTGATCAGGCTTTTAAGAATAGGCATAATCACTGCAAAATACTGAAATATGAACGTTATTTAACTTATTAAGAGTCATTATAAGAATATGCATAAACATTGCTGTATTAATTTTACTTTCATATTTTGTCCTTGAATATTGTGTACTTGTATTTTACGTGACCATGAAAAACGAAACTATCAGGAAAAGTAACATAGGCATTGCTATCTTTGAAACTATATTTAAAAAAATTCAAATTAAAAAAAGACATACATTAATTAGTTGCATTATTATGGCAAATCGTTTAATTTGCGTAATGTGCTTTGTTCCAAAGAATAGTTTTATGTTTAATTTCATTAAAACAGTTGCACACATTTGTTTGACTGAATATGTTTTGTCAATATATTGTGTTAAAGGTATAATATGTGATTTTCTCGAAACACAGAAAAGTGTTATACTGCGATACCAACGAAACAACCATCAGCATTTTTTCAGTGGGCCAAAGTACAAAACTTCTTTGTATGAACATATACCATACGTCTGGGGTACTAATTAAGCCTTTTCAGTGGAAATAAAAAATCGCCATGTATTGAGCTTAACTGGGTCGATAACATGAGAATTAAGAAACTAGCAAAGTGCGCGTCGAAGGGAATTCCGTTATATTTATAAACCGCAAAATTCTTCCAAGGCCATAGGGCGCGTGTATTTGTTTACCGTTTTTTTAACGACAACGAGGAATTTCAATGATCTTAAAAATATTCTATTGATAATGATTATCTGTGAAATACCGCTGTTTATTTTGATTTGTTTTGATATTGGAAATTAAAATCCACCAAGACCGGGATAGGAGCTTTAAGGTATATTAAAATATGTTCATTAGATACTGTAGACGAAACATCAAACTTGAGTGGTAAGTTGGTAACTAGTTGTGTAAGTTTGACTTTGTATAAGAGATGTCAACTTGGGTTCGCGTTAAGTTTTTGCTTTGTGCTGCTAGCTTGTATTAACGAATGTGGTAAAAATAAAATACAAACTTCTTGTAGAGATGTAAGTGCTGCTTTTGCTTTATCATCGTTTTGCAGTGCTGTGTGCTTCAATACGGTTTTGAAGTTGTCGAGGAACATTTTCAGGTCGTCATCAGAGATACGTAACTCGCCTTGGTGACATATATCATGTCTGTGTTGTTTAACCTGTAGGGAAAACACATTAATTAAGTACTGTGTAGTTAAAAGAAACTGTGAAAATGTCCAAATATTAACAGGATGCTAAACATTTGGATACTTCAAATAGATTATATAAATGAGGGTGACATACCCCCTCCCCCCTGTGTACTGCCCTATTTTTGGTCTTGCGTACTGCGTACCGCCATTTTTTGGCCTCGCGTACTGCGTACCGTTTCTAAAAAACCATTTTGGGCGTTTCTATATATATATATATATTTCCCTTTCATCAGTTTAATATAAAGAAGTTAAAATTACAGTATGTTGCATGCATATGTACAATCATTCTTGAAAACACTAGCTTTGGTGTGTTGCTTGTTAAATTTCCTAGAGTTAACTTTTTTATTTGACTTTGTATGTGACGTGTGTCTACAGATCTGTCGTCATTCCTAAGGCATTGTACGGAAGTAAGTTATGGTCGTCAATGACTCCAGCCGACTTAAGGAATGTTGAACATTCCCACAGATTCTGTCTGAAGGACATATGCAAGGCCTGTCACTACGAACTCCTACAAACTTTACGTTATCCGCTATTAATGCCGTACCCATGGAAACAGTCAGCGATCACAAAAAAAACTGAACTTTCTTGGACAACTGTGTAACCTTCCGTGGCTGCTCATATATGGCTAAACGTGTCTTCAACATCAACATCAGGCTCACACATTTCCAACACTTGGACAATCAGAGCCTTGGTTTCATCCCTGATATTAATTATTTAATAGAATATTGACCAAGTATGCTTTACACCATGTACGTGATAGATATTATCAGATGGAGTGTTTCCCTCTTAGTGTGCTTGGAAAAGAATCATTTATGAAAAGACTATCCAACGAAGTAACTCTGGACTGTTTCATGAATGTGTCGAGAACTATCCCACTTGCGCTCCATTGATATTGCGTTCTGATGGTGTGAGCTGAATATGGGCCATGACCAGACATTGCCGTGAACTGTCGTCTATTTGCAGAAGGACAATAAGGATAATTGGTCGTTTTGTTATGCAACAAAACAGGAACACATGCTCACTCTGTAATCGCGTCAACTCTGATCTAGTACAACATCGCATCTTATTTTGCAATGCAATAGACGACTGTCGCAAAGAGCTATGGGCAACAATCATTGAAGGTCACAGTGCTTTCAACCGTATGCGTTGCTCTGATTTATTAACCCAGTGTAATTATATTATGTGTATGTTGGTGAACCTTAACCATGATACATTTAACATAAAGCTTGTCTCATTGATTTGTAGAATGCGTACATAATTTTGTTTTTGTGTATGCAATTTGCCACGTGTAAGTTGTTTGCTTAGTTAGTTAATAGGTCCATGTTGGTTAGGCTAGCATTTTTGCTTTCTCTGTCTAGGCTTACCCCTCATATGGAACAATTTGTACGTGGCTTACAACATTATTAGATTGCTGTTTTGTTTTGCTTAGCTGACTTTTCGAAATATTTTCAAAAGTATTGTCAACCTTTTCTTGTTTAATGACCAATAGTGACTTTCCCGATACTCAAGTATTTGTAAAATCAGTTATATTCTTATATGTCGTATTTAAAAAGTAGATCGTGTATTTCTTAAACACTCTTACCCTTTCGCTTATTCTAAACAATTACACATACACATGCCTGGACCTTCGTGTTTTGTTGCAGCTAGGCTGTATGGAGTAATTGACTTATCCAATGTACCCACGTTCACTTCTTAGGTTAGTACGGTTACGACATCCTTACAATGATCTGAGTTTAAACAAACAAACGACTGTTAATTTTGTTGTTTGTTTGTTGTTGTTGTTGTCCTTTTCTCTGACACTATCGCTTAGGCATTTATACTTAACCATGTACAGACAACGCGCGCTTTCCCTTTGATTTATATCCATAGTGTAAACTGTGGGCCCGTTTTATCAACGGTCTTAGGACCGATCTTAGCTAAGATCCGTCCTAAGACCGGTCTTAACACCAAAAACCGTTTTATCAAACAATCTTAGCTAAGGCCCCGTTTTATCAACGGTCTTAGGACCGATCTTAGCTAAGATTCGTCCTAAGACCGGTCTTAACACCAAAAACCGTTTTATCAAACAATCTTAGCTAAGATTTCTTAACTTTTCGGTCTTAAGTTTAGGACTGCTCGGAGGCAGTCTTAAGTCGCC
>Ga0224511_10001293_pt1 | contig 14758 bp, 6 predicted proteins | sample SF_May12_sed_USG_2_FD_169988 | JGI IMG/M metagenome (GOLD analysis project Ga0224511, IMG submission 169988) | Sediment microbial communities from San Francisco Bay, California, United States - SF_May12_sed_USGS_8_1 | ecosystem: Environmental > Aquatic > Marine > Sediment | place: USA...
ACAGTACAATTATATCTTGCTGAAGTATAATTATGTATATACCGGTATTTGTTATCTGCAGAATTAGATTTACAATTGCTTAAGGTGAATATAACATACTACAATATCGGTGTAATTCTACCTTGCTTACAAAATTAATACATTACTTAAATAACATGGTTTAACTTATGATGTTTCAAACTGTCTGAATAAGTACAAATGTTCGTAGAAAAATTAATATATCTTTTTCTGAATACAACTGAATGGAAACAGGAAAATATTATACAAACACAGACAGGTTGAATGGGGTTTTTCTTTTTTTTTAATAAATTGTTTTGTTTGTTCACTAATTGATAAATAATAAAAATGACCACTTAGCTTTTTCATCCACTTACTCTATTTCCCCTTGCACCGAAAGTCGATAACCACATTTAAAGCGTAGCACCGCGGTGCTAGAGGACATCGCTGTGCAGGCGTGTGAAACAGGTACGTGTGGTATTTATTCCTAATGCCTCGTTAAGCAGTAGTAGAATCCTATGAGCCAGTTTATGATCGATAACCTATTGACGGATTTGTAAAAGACAAGCTGAAGACATTTTCAACGATTAAGGTCACCATTAATTTGTGCTTTTATAAGCTGAATATGAAGGCATAATTGGAAATGTCGGGTAAGTATATCGTTTATTATTTGCGTTTGTTAAACGCCATTTATTTAATATTGTTTGATAAAATAATGTGATATACAGGTATGTGTAAAACGAATTATTCTTAACACGCCACAATTCTGGTACACTACGCAGTTATACCATATACAGTAGCCGTAAACATGTTTTAACCAAAGCTGTTTTTTCATCAAACATGCTAGCTGAGTACCAGTAACCATTGAAACAGTAAACGCGTTTATACAGTGTTGAATACTAGGCCATGCACCATGTCTTGTGAACATTCTCTCCTTATATCGTTAAAGAAGAAATTAATAATATGGTTATGTTGAATGTTTGCTACAACCTTTATGATTGTGTGTTATCAATACAGTTTTAGCATCTTCTTTCGGTTTTGTATCAAAGAAAAACGTACATATTAAATATGTTATTATACGTGCGTGATATGGTAAGGAGTTCTTTTTATGATAAAGAGTTGAACAAATTACATAACTGTGTAACAACACCCGCCTGTTATGACAAAAGTCTGGATTTTTCTTCATAGGAAATGCTATGCAAACATCTTATACATTGAACATCGATGTTAAATGCATTTGAATGCAGAAAGCGTATTTTTATTTATATTATGTTTAAGGTTTCTCATTCAGAATTTAAACAAACATAATATGTAATGTAATTTTACCTTTCGTGTTCACAGGAACTGTAATCAGATGGAATGAGTGTTCACGCTGTTCTCGTCTCAAGGTTGCAACATGGGCCAGCAAAGTTCTTGTTGTCATCAGCTTTGTGCTCTGTATTGTTGCTATGGTAACAGATAACATGATGTGGCCGTTTTACGTAGGACTTTTGATTATTGTAAGTACATATATATGATGTTGCATTAAAACAAACAACTTTGAATTAAAATGAAGGTTTATTTATAAAATTTGAACGTCTGTACAAAACTTGTTTAGAATGTTCTAAACATACAACAACTCCAAAATAACCTTTTATTTAAATAACCAAGTTCAACATTTTCACGGGGCTAATATCTTGTTTTACCTCATTAACCCAAGGTCAGGTGATCATCACTCGGTGCGGCCGACTCCGTTCGTTCCGATGATGAATAAGCAATATTTTATTATTCTAAGAAAAAGGAATGTTCCTATGAAATCATTGCTTGGCAAAATACAGCCTCGGTTTTATTGAATGGGCCAGTCACACAGCGAAAACGCATGAATCACGCACGAATTACGCACATAATTCTGTTTCTGCGCGGAGCGTGCGTCGTATGCGTAATTCGTCGGTGTATCGAACGCGGACCGTCATTGATTGTCAGTGGATGTGCGTCGACGGCGGTTTGTGCGTGATTTTAATTTTTGAACGGTTCATAAATATTCCAACTTACAACTGTGCATTATTTATGTGTCGGCGTGCGTAGACTATGCGTCGAGTATGCGTGACTATGCGCGGTACCCGCATCGGCCGTCAGTGCTTATGCGTCGGACTTGGTTCGAAACTGCGCACGTCCACGTCCATCCACTTACGCCCCACCTTCATATCACACATAAACAGCGCACGTATCACGTTCATTCCTCTGACGTTCACGAGGCATGCGTGTTTGGACGCGCTCCGTCAGTGATTTATGCGTCGGGCGTGCGTCGAATGTTCGTGGAATACTACACCGTATTTGCTCGTATGCATCAACGTGCGCGATATGTCAGTGATTCGTCAGTGATTTTAAATAATACTTGCGCGGTTCATATGTGATTCATACGTGATTCGTCATTGATTTATGTCCCCGACATGTCCCCGACACTCCAAAAATCTGGTCAATTTCTCGACGCACAAGCTCGCCAAACCCAGTCTGTGCGTGATTTGTGAGTGATTCGTGCGTGATCGGTTGTGTGACTGGCCCTTTAAGACTAATTCAGTAACCAATTTCGATTGACTTATATGGGACAGCAGTTAGTCTCATGTGGAGTTAAAATATAACTGATCAACTCAAGATGAGTTGATCAGTAGATGGTGAACGGATTGCATACACTTAACAAACAATTATGTCATTGGCCTCTGAAAGAAACTTCGTAATTAATTGGTTTATAACCAAAGCTTACCTATAACAAAAAGTGAATAATCCGACAAATGCTTGATTTTACATGATCATTTGTAGACATTTTATAATTTTGCAGGGACTTATGTCACCACTCACATATAGCTGCATCTGGAAGCGGTCTTTCTACAAAACAAGTTGCAAGGTATGCTGTTTTGTAAGAGGTTTGTATTGACACTAGATTAGGCAAACACTAGGGAAAAATATATTTCGCTTTTGCAGTATAAAGTTGATTCAGGTTTCATGAGTTTGACTGAGACTCTAAGTTTGTATTTATCAGACTGTATTGGGACCGAACCTATCCTCTGGAGGTTCTGTTTGAAAAAGAGGATTTTATACTATACACGTTTTGGACTAGAACCATCTTTTTATTAGAGGATATAGATCAGTAATGAAGTCCGGCGTCCAACCAAAACAGAAAACAAACACGGTTATGGTTGAGAACATTTTGGCCTACTTATTTTGTCGAGGAATCTTTGTTTGTTTCCTTGCCTATGAGAAAGACCACACTTCTTCGACCCTAAACAACGGTAGACGTTTTGTGTTATTATAAGTTAAACCTCAATGGCGGAATTATGGACGCACACGCATGCTCTCCTACTAAACTCACTAAAAATGGTGCTAGTACAGGCTAAAATGGACGTTAATTCATACTTTATTAGGTTCCCTATTAGATGAAAATACAAATTGTGTACTTCAATTTTGGTTGATGAATTTACTTTTGTTTCCATTTCAGGCCAAAGGCGGCGATGGTTTGATGGTGATGCTGTTCCTGATTAACCTTGCGTGTTTAAGTCTTCTACCAGTGATTTGTTTTCTATACAGAATCTATGGCTATGGTTATGGTGGCTCTACGGAATTGACTTTGCTCTTGATTGCATACACACTCGCGTATTCCGTTCTGACCTTGTACACAACATTTCTTGTCAGCAAGTTCGGTTGTTGTTTCATCGACGGAAAGGAATCGGAGTTAAGCAACAGAACAGAGAACAACGGACCTCATACTTTACAGGTATCGATTTATTCAACACTGGATATCAATTAACATCCTGATTGTTTTTAAATTTAATTGATGGCGTTTTGGTGTTGGCAGTAGGTCTATTAAACCCTAACGCATGGATTCATCAAGGGATTTATATAGATAATAATATTACCGATCCTTAAAAGTAATATAATAATACGTTCTTTATATTAGTGCTCGGCTTATTAGGCTTTTATGTAATGATAATTTATCATAGCTTCAAAAATCAAAAGTGCACTTTTTGCATTTTATATTTCAGAGTGCTGTTCCACCAATGGGCCAACGTTTAAACTTTTCAGTGCAGGCTTGCCCGACGTCCGCATATCCATACGTTACAGGTGTTACCAATCACGCACAGCCCTACGTTACAGGTGTTACCAATCACGCACAGCCCTACGTTACAGGTGTTACCAATCACGCACATCCCTACGAGACAGATCAGCAGATTATGAAGTCACGACAAAACATAGATCCTAATTTGATGACGTCAATATTGAATATTGCACCCCAGAATGTTGATCCTCAAGGACGTGTGGAACTTCCTCCACCGTATTCTGAATTAATTTGAAAAGCGATATGTTATACTGAGATTGTACGAGTTATTAAGGTCAAATTGAATTTTAGTTTACTTTCCTCTGAATTTATATTCACGAATATTCATGTTGTATATAATTAGTATTACCAAATTATATCACCCAAACGTAATGTAATTGAGTTCTAATAATATTGTTGGAACCTGTTAAAGCGTGATTATTATATATTTGAACCATTGACTTGAAGCAGTGGCTATTTAAGTGTGTACAAAACGTGAAGTTATTGTTGTTGCATTGTAGGCAGTTGGCTTAAATACACGTAAATGTGTATGTCTGCACAGGTGTTTTTTCGTATATTTGTTTTACTTACTACAATTATTTGTTTTATGTGTGTGCAATGTTGGATCTATGATCCTATGTATTTGAAAATAAATCATATACATTTGTTTTGTATACTTTATAGTTCCTAACCTCAATTCGCCATATATATATTAAATTCGGTTTGTTGTTCAAAAAAAACACAGTAAAACGGTTAACAAACGCATGCAAAAACAACTTTCTAGATCTGGTGTCATTTTCTAAGCACATATCAACCTTTTTACCACATTTGCATACATATTATGATTTGAATAGCCTAAATTTGCAATACAAACTGTAAAATTGTGTATTTAGTCGCTCTATATGCTCGCAAAAGATTTTGATTAAAAACTTAAAATGCGTATGACGTTTTGATTCAATATTTAACCATAACTATTAAAACACAAACTGACAAGATTATGCAAGATTCGTTGTTCTGGGTATATTTTAAATAGTCTTTACATTGTCATGTATGATAATATGGCTTCATTTTCCCTATACAGTGAATGTGATTTTCAGATGTCACAAGGATAATATACCTATAAATCAGTGTTTACACGCATAACCTTCACATAAAAACGTAATTTTATACATTGTGACTCAGTGAGTCAGTGTGTGACAAAAAGCTTATAGCCGTTCAGGAACGCTTTATAACCATCGCACATTGTTGCTGGACATGTTCATTGTGTGAAAGTTTGGATTAAAATTGTTTCATCCATTCAAATGAAACTATGTGAATATTTTTACTATGAAATATTTCATATAAATATATATTTTACTAGGATTGAATCATAAAAATATTGCGATCGTAAATTTGAAAACTATCGTGCACATCCAGCACAATAACCTTTTCAATGTTATGGTGCTTGTATATGACATTTTCGATTTTCTAAAATTAATCTATAGGATGCATATTAATGAAACATAAACACGCAATATGCATGCTGGTATGCATTTAAAATGCCTCGTTAAGGCCTAAAAATCACAAAAACACCAGTTTTCATTATTGCAATGAAAAGACAATTGTGTTAACTGCGTATTGATAGCATTTTTATGTATATATCACAACTAGAAATTGCATAAAGCCCAGTTTCTTTCAATCATGATTCACACGTCTGTTAAATAACCAGAAGTATAAAGATCCAAGTGTAGCAATTAAACCTAAGTAGTGGCTTTAAGGCGTTAGAGGATCCACAGTAGAAGTTTACTTATGATCAATAATTCGATTGACGGGTTTGTAAAGGACTTGTTGAACCAGTGTGCAAGGATTCATAACCCAATTAACTTATGCTTTTAAAACCTGGATGTGTAGGTCTTTATAGAAATGGCGGGTGAGTGTTGGTTTTCTTATTTGCTTTTTGTTTAGCGACAAGTATAAGGCAATATTTTATTACATCTTGTTCTGTACAGGTATGTGTATAGCGAATTCTTAACACGCGAACATTCTGAAATACTGCGCATATAGACAATATACAGTGGCCGTAAAATATGTTTCAATTAAAACTGTTTTTCATCAAATATGATAACCAGTTACCATCGAAGCAGCAAACGTTTTTAAAGAAGCTAGAGCACAGAAAATTGGGTTGAAAAGTACTTATCTTAAAAAATTATTTAGGTAAGAGTCTTAGCAAAGAAATGTGATGTAAAATGGCTGACACTAAAAAAATTGACTACATATTTTTAAAGATGAAAAATGCACATTACATAAGGTAAATCCTTTTTTTGTCCGTGGACAAGAAAATGATTTCCCCTCATAATGAATGGTTTATTGGAAATGTCCTGGTTTGTGCACATTTTTCTTCGAAACTAGTATGTGGTACCTATTGTTTATGCTCTATTACACAGTTATTTAGACTTTTAGGGATAGTTTAGATTTTTTCCCATATTAATGCCTAAACCGTGCTCTGGTGACTTTAAACGATGTTTGATACTGGCTTTGTGCCATGTTTTGTGGCTATTATTTCCTCGTATTAAAATCATTTAAGGAACACGTTAAGAAGTTAGGTTGTTGAATTTAATCAATGAAACACGTATGATTGTGTTGCTCGACGATGCGTTTAAGCACCATAGACCAAATGTATTTAAAGGTTTAAGGTCCTAGTGTTGTCACAAATATATGGCTTACAACATCAAACTGTGAACATGGAAACACTGTTTTTAAGCTTTTAAATATATTGTGATAGATTATTACCATATAACACATATTTCATTAGTACTAATCTAACACAACAATACGGTGTATGGTTTTTATAATTAATAAATACACATATTTCTATTGATTACGTGTTCAAACTTAATTGCAAGAAATGGATAACTTCCAAACATTTATAAGTATTGAATATAGAAGCTTATATAGTGCTTATAGTATACAAGAAAATGTAACCTTAATATATTCAACAAACAATCTAGAAATAAAATTATTTGTTAAAATATCAGAAATATGTGATGGCAAACCGAAATTAGAAGGCTACTTCTCCCATTTAACCATCACATGTTGATGTTTGTTTACAAATTAATATGTTTCTAGATTGTTTATGAATATATTAAGGAAACATTTTCTTGTATATTATAACCGCTTTATAAGTTTCCAATTTCAATATTTATGAATGATGGTAAGTTAAACATTTCTTACACATAAGTTTGAACATGTAATTAACGGTAATTAGTGTATTGTTTAATTATACCGTATTGTTGTGTAAGATAAGTTGTCATAAAATAGATGTTATATGGTAATAATCTATCAAAATATATAAAAATTAAACTAATGAAAGTGAAAGCCCTCAGGAAGCATAGCCTGCACGAGAAAACAGCAGCCTCGGTTTTATTGAAGCTGTTCATCAGTGGTAATGAATGATGCCACACCCCTGACGCCCCCTAGCGCATGAGCAGAACTCCATTTTCAAATGTAAACAACGTACATGTACACTCCATGATCCCTGAGGACCAGAAAAATATGACTACAATGTTAAAAGTAAGAACTTAAGTAAGTAAGAAAGTAATGTTTATATTGTTTGCATGTTTGATTTCGTAAGCCATATATTTGTGACAACACTAGGATCTTAACTGTTCACTTGTCCAGGCAATTTTAATTGATAGATATGAATATGATAATGATTAAAATTGCCTTCCTTCAAAACATTTTCAAAATGACAAACGGCAATAGATATATGTTCAGTACCATAATGGATTTGTGAAATAAATAGCATGTAAAAGAGCTTCTGTCGGGTTTGGTGTGCAAGAATTGTAGGTGTTTATTATTGTCAAGACTTGTTAAAATCACAAACCAGAGCACAAATCCCGTCTGTTAATAGCAATCGCAAGATTAGCTTTAATGAGAAAATGTTATGAAAACACATCTTGCTATAACCATCAACTTTAAATGCATTTGGTAGCAGAAAGTTCCTTTTTTATTCTTTACTTTTTTCATGTTTGTTATGCAACATTTACACTTATACGATATATAATATTACTGTTTACCTTTTTCTGCTTATAGGAACAGTCATAAGAAGGAATGGAAGGAATAAGAGTGCACGTTGTTCTTTTCTCAAGGTGGCATCGTGTACCAGCAAATTTCTCGTGTTTGCCAGCTTCGTGATCTTCATTGTTGCTCTGACAACGATGAATGTTGCGTATCCATACTACATAGGCTATGCAATTGTTGTGAGTAAATATAAAAGTGATATAATATAAACATAAATTACAAGTATAATCTTAGAGGGTCTGCACATAATGTGCTACAAGGGTCAAAACATACACGAAATCCATTTTAAACTGTAGCGTCCTGGTTAGGTACATTTGTAGGCTGATCGCATAAGCTACAGCATGGTGTAAAACGACGTTAAACAATCAATCAAACTTAGTCTCTGTTGTCTGAAAGAAACTCCTTTTAGCATTTTACTGGTTTAAAAGCAAAAATTATCTCAACGAAATGTGTACAATCAGTCAAATATTGTTCGCTATTCGCGTGTTCTCATGGACATTTCATCATTTTTGCAGGGACTTTTGTCACCCCTCACATATAGCTGCATCTGGAAGCGGGCTGTTTTCTGCAATACTAGTTGCGAGGGATACTGTAGAGTTAGGGGATTGTATTGAAACAAAGGAAGTAAATACTAGGGCATATATAAATATCGCTTCTTTAGTATAAAACCATTCCTTTAATAGGGAAGATAAGCACTTTCGTAGTCCGGCGTCTAACCAACATAGTAAACGAACACTTTTTTGTTTGGGACAATGTGGCCCACACTTGTTGTCGCTGAACCTATAATTGTTGGACATTTAAACTTGCACACGTGCTTAATGTCTAACGTAGTTTAATTGCTGTGATTTCAGGCCAAGGTGCACGTTAATACATACTTCACAAGTTTCATGATTTATAGAATGAGTTTTTTTGTTAGTTGGGTAGTTTATACTTATGATTTCTGTTTTCGTTTCAGCCCGTATGCGTTGATGGTTTGTTGGTTTGGTTGTTCCTGATGAATATCGTCTGTGGAAGTCTGCTACCTGCAATAGGTTTTCTGTATGGAAACTATTACTATGAATATGACTCTAAGGAATTGACTCTGCTCTTGATTGCATTCGCCGTCGCGAATTCAGTTCTGATCTTGTACACAATATGTCTTGTAAGCAAGTTCGGTTGCTATTTCCTAGAAGGAAAGAAATCGGAGTGTAGCAACGGAACAGGCGACATCGGACCACATGCTGTACAGGTATTAATTAATAACACGTTGAGTAACAGTGTAAAAGATGATTGTTTTGTAATTTAATTAATGACGTTGTTTACATACGTTTTCGTTGGGTAACAACTTCATAACTTCGTTGAGAACCACAACCTGTGACACTTTTGTCCTTTGTTTTTGTAGTTTTATATAATTACTACCAGTGTAGGATTTTATAATGTTTGTAATACAATTTGTTGTAGATGATAAGATGTAATAAATTATTGTTGTAATTAAACTCTGTGAAATCAGTAGAAGCAAATTAAATGTAAATATCTTTTGGAGGGCAGTATATAAGTATTTAGTTTGTATAATTTTTATGTAATGCGGATGTATCATTAATCCGGAAATCGAAAGTGCACACTTTGAAAAAGAAGAACTGTTTCAGGTTGCTGTTCCACCTATGGACCAGTATTTGAACACGTCTGTGCATCCAGCGGCCGCATATTCACACCTTACTGGTGTTACCATTCCAACCCAGTTGTACACAGAGACTAGACAGCAGACTGCCATGTCAGGACAGAACATTGATCCCAAGTGTTTGACGTCGCGAATAAATATTCCACCCCAGAATATCGACTATCAAGGGCGCCTAGATCCTCCTCCTCCATATTCGTAGTTGAATTAAATAGCAATATTTCATAATAAGAGATTTCACAAGATGATTATCCCAGCATGAATTTTATTTACCTTCGTGAGTTTATGTTTAAGGACGACAATTTGTGTACTCTTTGTATAAGTACATAAATAGGCAACCCACATGTCGTGATGATTATACTTTTAACGCGGGATAAGCAATGGGTGCATTTTAACGTGATGATTATCCTTTCAACGCGGGATGAAGAAATGGCCGATCAAATGTTTTAAAGAAACGTGCTGCTATTGTTGTTTCTTATAAGGATTCTCCAGAAAATGTTGAGAAAGTGTGTGGTTTGCTGCAGCAAAACTGGTTTAAAGACCCAATGTTTTTCATTGACCGTACCAAGGCGGTAATTCAATATTTTATTAAGAAAACCTTTAAGTAATTAAAAATTGAAAAAAAAGCCGCAACCAGACAGAAAAAAACACAAAAATAAATATTCCTTATTGTCTGTTGTGTCTTTGTATACTATGTGTGTTGTGATGTTCTGTGTGTACGGGCCATTTTTCATGGTGCCCATAAACTTGACTTGTCCACATTGTTTACAACATGTTTTCTTAAAACATCTCTTCCATTTATATTTTGAAAACTATACACGTGTCCGTACATATTTTATGTTACTTCATTAGTTTGCCTATTTACTAGTAACGTATTATAGCCTACTTTATATTATAAACTTAAGTAAAGAAAAACAACAATTAGATGAGATCCTGTAGCTCAATTCTTAGAGAGGCGTCTGCCAATCCAGAGGTTGTGAGTTGGACTAACTGTCCTGCTGTAGTATTTGCGATTTTTTATCGATTTTCTTCGTAGGCCATTTGACCACCACGTTCAAGTAGTTGTCTTATGCGTAAAGTGTAAGTTTTTAATATTATATTATATTATATCGTTATTTGCAGAAGAACATATTGCATCAACATACATACATGATAATCACTTCTTAAATACAAACATTTATATTTCCATTGAGCAGCTGAGAATGAATCACATACAACGAACAAGTGCTTGTGCAATTTCTGCAGTCTGGGGCAAGTATGGTTTCTACTTTCATCACTGTCAATGTCAGCCGTAAATTTTCATCTTTTTACAACATCTTTCATTGGAGGATTGGTTGCAAATCTTGATAATAATGTATACATAATGGCACGTGAAAAATTGTTTCAAATCGGCCGGGCTCGGTACGGGGCCTGGCCGATCTTCTACAGCGCCGACCGAGCACCGTACGACATTGGCTAATATTACCATACACAGACACTAACCGGCGCCCGTACGATATGTGACCACGCAAAAGAAAATTCTTAAAAGTCGTCCGGTGCCCGGGCGGGTATCAATTTCGCCAGTGATTTTGCAAATCGCTGCAATCGTACGGCGTCCGTTTTATTAGTGACCATAGCATTAAAGCGTAGCAAAGCTGCGCTGGAAGGGGATTGACAGTTCCAAAACTGTTATTCATGGGCTCATGGCCAAAATTAAAGCAATGGATTAGGGTTATATTGTCAGGTGACAAGCTGACCTAGTAAATAAAAATAAAGACTACTTCCTGTTTGTGATAAACCTTATCAAATGAAAAATGTATTTTAGCAAATGTGGGCGGAGATTAAATTTTTTTGAAACCATGCATTGCTGTTCAGACGTGCCAAATAGGTACGTGTGGTATTTATTTTAAATGCGTCTTTAAGCGGTAGTGGAATACATTGTGAAAGTTTATGATCAATAGCACGATTGACGGATTGGTACAGGACAAGCGGAAGCATTTTTCAACGATTGACAAATGTATGTCACAATGAATCGGTGCTTTTACAAACTGGATATGAAGACTTAATTGGAAATGTCGGGTAAGTAAATGACTTATTATTATTATTAAACCACATTTATTTGACATTCAATTTGTTTGATTAAATTTTGTCCTTAACAGGTATGTGTAAACGAATATTTCTCAACTCGCAGCAATTTTAAATTCCTACGCTGTTTTTTATGAAACATGCTAGCTTTGTGAAAGTAGCAATGGAAAGCAGAAACCCTCCTACTCAATGTTGAATACAATGACCCGCGCCAAGTCTTTTGACAATTCTTTCCTTATATCTAAATCGTTAGAGTGGGTAAGAATATGGTTATGTTAAATGTTAGCTACAACCATTCTGATTTTGTGTTATCAATAACATCTTCTTTCGGTTATGTATTGAAGAAAAAAGTACGTATTTAATATTTTATTGTACGTACGTATTATGTCATTGAGTTGTACAAATTCCATAACTGTGTCACTCACCTGTTATGACCAAAGTCTATGTTTTTCTTCATAGGGAAAAGCTAAGCAAACATATCTCACATTGAGCATTGACGTCAACTGAATTTGAATGCAAAAAGCGTAGTTTTCAAATTTCATGTGAACTAGTTTTCATATTTTTCTGGTCCTCAGGGATTATGGAGTGTACATGTATGTTGTCTACATTTAAAACTGGAGTTCCGCTTATGCGCTACGTGGCGTCAGTGGTGTGACATCATTCATTATAACTGATGAACAGCTTCAATAACACCGACGCTGCTGTTTTCTCGTGCAGACTATGCTTCTTGAGGGCTATCCCTTTAATAAATTTATTACTATTTACTCTGTTTAAGGCTTCTCATACAGGATTAAAACAAACATAATATGTAATGTAATTTTACCTTTCGTGTTCACAGGAACTGTAATCAGATGGAATGAGTGTTCATGTTGTTCTCGTCTCAAGGTTGCAACATGGACCAGCAAAGTCCTTGTTGTCATCAGCTTTGTGCTCTCCATGGTTGTTCTGGCAACAAATAGCATCAATTGGCCGCTCTACATAGGACTTTTTATCATTGTAAGTACATATGTATGATATTGTATTAAAATAATCACCTGACAATTACAATATAGGTTTATATACATTGTATAAAATTTCAACGTGTGTACAGAACTTGCTATAATTTTCTTAACTTACAAAACTCCCAAATTTATTTTTAAGTTGAACAGCTACAAGGGGTTGAAAGAGATACTGTTTAGCTCGGTATAACGCTTTGCTTATAAACATTGGGTCAGATGTTTGAGCTTCACTGGGTGCGGCCAATTCCTTCCGTGGCGATGGTTGATATGCAATACTTCGTTATTCTGAAAATGTCCTATGAAATCAAAGCTTGCAAAGGCAAAATACATGTAGCAGACTCGGTTTTATTCAACTTGTTCATTAATGGCAATGAAAGATATTTAGACTCATTCAGTTACCAATCGCGGCTGACTGATATTAGACAGCTGTTAGAATCCTGCATAGCAAAAATGATTACCTCTAGAATTGTGTGTAAGTGAACTGATAGCACACACAAACAATTTAGTCATGAGCCTCATAAAGAAACTTATTCAATAATTGGATTGCAAAGAAAGTTTACATGTACCTACCACGAAAAGTGAAAAATCGGACAAATGCATTGATTGCTTTTCACATGATCCTTTATGGACATTTTATAATTTTGCAGGGACTTATGTCACCTCTTACATACAGCTGCATTTGGAAGCGGTCTTTCTACAAAACGAGTTGCCAGGTATACTGTTTTGTAAAAGGTTTTAATTGACACTATAATAGGCAAACACTATGAAATATATCACGATTGCTTCTTCAGTATAAATTGAGTCATGTTTTAAGACTTTCTTTCTAAGTCAAAAGACTGTTATTTACACAAATATATTGGGTCTGGAGGTCAAGTCTACCGTCCTTATGTAGAAGAGTGAGTGTATGCAGTCTTAAAACGAAGTTATATTTTCCAAACCATTATTACAAAACGTTTTGTAGGCGTAATTTAAATTTGAAATGTTAAAACTATGAGTGCGCTCACTCGCTCTACTACGAAACTCACTGATATCGATGTAACTACAGGCTCAAGTGAACTTTAATTCGTACTTATTCCGGTGTCATATTTAATAAAACATAAATATAATGTCAGTTAATTGGTGGTCAGTTAATTTACAAGTATGTTGCTTGTATTACAATTTCAGACCAAAGGCGTCAATTTTTTGTTGGTGTGGTTGTTCCTGATTAACATTGCCTGTTTTAGTCTGCTACCTGTATTGGGTTTTCTATACAGTAACGATGAATATGGTTTGTATGGCTCTACGGAATTGACTCTGCTCTTGATTGCATACACACTCGCGTATTCTGTATTGACCTTGTACACAACCTGTCTTGTAAGCAAGTTTGGTTGCTGTTTCATCGAAGGAAAAGAATCAGAGTTACGCAATAGGACGGAGCACAGTGGATCACATGATTTACAGGTAAAGCTTTAGTAAACGTTTGCTAACAATGTAAAACCATGAATGTTTGCAAACTCAATTCATGACTTTTTGCTATTGGCAATTTGTCTGTAAATCTTAACTTGTGTATCTGTTGAGAGATTTAAGCCTTATAGTTAACATAATAATACATTATGTTTATTACTATTTGGCTTGTGTGACTTTTATGTAGTGTTGATGTATTATAGATCCGAATGTCAAACGTGCTAATTTCAAAATACAATTTATTTCAGGTTGCTTTTCCACCAATTAGCCAGCGTTTTAACACGTCTGTACAGATTTGTTCTGCGACCGCTTATCCATACGTTACTGGTGTTACCAATCACCCACATACGTACGAGACTGGTCAGCAGACTGTGATGTCACCACAAATCATTGATCCAAGGTGTATGACGTCACAAGTAGTTCCTCAGAATGCTGACCACCAAGAGCGAGTGGATCGTCCACCTCCATATTCGG
>Ga0224511_10001294_pt1 | contig 14753 bp, 16 predicted proteins | sample SF_May12_sed_USG_2_FD_169988 | JGI IMG/M metagenome (GOLD analysis project Ga0224511, IMG submission 169988) | Sediment microbial communities from San Francisco Bay, California, United States - SF_May12_sed_USGS_8_1 | ecosystem: Environmental > Aquatic > Marine > Sediment | place: USA...
CTCACGGCACTGGTTAAACCAGGAGGTCATCTGGTGCTGTCCGGATTTTTGGAAGATCAGGCCAGCGCTGTAAAAAAGGCCTATGACCCGCATTTCAGCTTTACAGAAAAACACCAGCAAGGCTGGGTATTACTGGCGGGACTCAAAATTGCTCAAGACTGAGCTACACTGAATCAATATGTACACCCGCTGCCCAAATTGTCAGACAACATTTTCCATCACCAAGGAACAGCTCGGTGAAAGAAATGGCATGGTCCGCTGCGGCCAATGTAACAAGGTGTTTTATGCGGATGAATCACTGTCTTTTAATTTAACAGGCAGCGCCAAAATGGGATTCCCTGCCGGGGTTTCCAGTCCAGCCTATGCAGGAGCACCTCAGACAAAGAAAGAAAGTTTTTTTGGGGGTCATGTCCCTCTAAAAGACTCACAGTTTGTCAAAACAACGTCAGAAGAACTTGCTGCCATCAAAGCCAAATTACTTGGCCGAAAACCGGGACAACATACCCGGCCTGCATTCTGGTCGTTGGGCATCATAGCAATGGTGTTGTTGCTGACTGGCCAGTACGTCTATTTTCACAGGAACACGCTTGCCCGGCATGAAATATTGGGAGCCTATATCACCCAGGCATGTGAACTTATTCAATGCGCCATTATTCCCCAACAGGATGTCGGCCTAATCGAACTAATGGATACCAAGGTCTCGCCTCACCCGGGTTACGAGCGAGCACTTCAGGTAAAAGCGACGTTAATCAACCGCGCACACTTTGCCCAGCCATACCCGTTACTGGAAATTACACTCACTGACCGCCGGGGAGAAACAAATGGCAGGCGCACCTATTCTCCAAAAGAATACCTGGAAAATGTTGAGCCGCTGGAGAATGCAAACCTCATGCCACAAAATGTGGCTGTCAAGGTGTCACTGGACATCGCCAACCCTGGCGACGAAACAGAAGGTTACGAAATCCGTCTGGTAAGTAACTAGAATCAATATCAATTGCAGAAATCTGGATGATGTTTGCCATCTAACAGACTGCAAAAACACAACTAATTTTTGACTCTTCCCACGCGATTCGGTTTTTGGTTATTATTGCGCGCTTTCCCTTGAAGTCAGATCAAAACATATTCGTAATGCAAATCGGGTCATACAAGTTAGAAAACAATTTGTTTTTGGCGCCCATGGCTGGAGTTACTGACAGGCCATTTCGTCAATTGTGCAAAAAGCTCGGTGCAGGCATGGCGGTTTCTGAAATGGTGTCATCGAATTCCTTATTATGGGGCAGCACGAAAACCCAGCGCCGTGCCAACCATGAAGGCGAAACAGAACCGAAATCTGTTCAGATTGCAGGCGCCGTTCCGGAAATGATGGCGGCGGCGGCCCAGCTGAATGTTGAGCAAGGCGCGCAGATCATTGATATCAACATGGGTTGCCCGGCAAAAAAAATATGCAATGTCATGGCAGGCTCGGCGTTACTAAGGGATGAATCGCTGGTTACCGCCATTCTCGAGGCCGTTGTCAAAGCAGTGGACGTACCGGTAACCCTGAAAATACGCACAGGCTGGGATACTACCAGCCGCAACGGCGTGGCAATTGCCAAAATGGCTGAGGATATCGGCATCCAGGCACTGGCGGTACATGGCCGCACCCGGGCATGCGCTTACAAGGGCGATGCCGAATATGACACTATTGCGGAAATCAAACAGGCGATCAACATCCCGGTCATTGCCAACGGAGATATTACTTCACCGGAAAAGGCCAGGTTTGTCCTGGATTATACCGGCGTGGATGGGCTAATGATTGGTCGCGCCGCCCAGGGGCGGCCATGGATTTTTCGTGAAATCCATCACTATCTGAAAACCGGTGAACACCTGGCGCCACCCACGCTCCGGGAAATCCGGGATACCTTAATCACTCATCTGCATAATCTTTATGAGTTTTATGGAGAGCTAACCGGTGTTCGCGTCGCCCGGAAGCACATCTCCTGGTACAGCAAAGGCAATCCGGGGGGCGCTTCGTTTCGACAAAAAGTTAACCGCGTTGAATCAGTGGAAGAACAACTGGGCATCACACAGGAATTTTTCCAGCAGCAGATCATGTCTGTAGAGATGGCGGCATGAGCAAAAAGCATCAGGCAGAGGGGCCACTGGCAAGTTGTGCGAAACGTTCGCTGGAAAAATATTTTCGTGAACTTAATGGCGAGAAGACAAGCAACTTGTATGAAATGGTAATTGCCGAAGTGGAAAAGCCAATGCTCGAGGTTGTCATGAAATACACGGAAAGCAATCAGTGCAGGGCGGCTGAAATACTGGGAATTAATCGAAACACGTTGCGGAAAAAACTGCTGCAATATCATTTGATAAAATAATCCGGCCGGGTAAGCTCTTTAAAAAGGTCGGCGGTGTCGGTTTTCAGAATATTCGTGACTTCCCGATACAACCAATAATCAAAACCTAAGGCTAACAACCAATAATGACAGCAATAACACGCGCGCTCATCAGCGTATCGGATAAAACAGGTATCGTTGAATTTGCTCAAGCACTCAAAAAGTTTAATGTTGAAATCCTCTCTACTGGTGGTACCGCAAAACTGCTGGCAGACAATCACATTGATGTGACTGAGGTTTCGGACTACACGGGTTTTCCGGAAATGCTCGATGGCAGAGTAAAGACCCTGCATCCTAAAATACACGGTGGCTTATTAGGTCGCCGGGACCTTAAAAGCCACCGGCAAGCCATGGCAGACCATAATATCCTCGCCATTGATCTCGTTGTAGTTAATCTCTATCCCTTTGAGGCAACTGTTGCACGCCCGGATTGTGATCTGCCCATGGCGATTGAAAATATCGATATCGGTGGCCCCACCATGCTACGGTCTGCTGCAAAAAACCATCAGCATGTCACCGTCGTGGTTGATAGCGACGACTACCAAAAGGTGCTCGCTGACATGAGCCAGCACCAGGGCGCTGTATCCGACGCATTAAAATATCAGTTGGCGGTAAAAGTATTTCAGCATACGGCTCATTATGATGGCGCCATCAGTAATTATTTAAGCCGGCGTACGTCGGGGCAGGAAACAATTCTGAAATTTGGCGGCAGCTATAGCGGTCAATGGTTTAAGGCACTGGACATGCGTTACGGCGAAAATCCGCACCAGGCAGCCGCTTTTTACACGGAAGCGAATCCAGAAACAGGCTGCATTGCTGCTGGCAAACAACTACAGGGAAAAGAACTCTCTTACAACAATATCGCAGACAGCGATGCAGCACTGGAATGCGTCAAGGCATTTCCAGAGCCGGCATGCGTTATCGTGAAGCATGCAAATCCTTGTGGTGTAGCTATTAGCGAAACCATCAATCATGCTTACGATTGCGCCTTTGCCACCGATCCCACATCTGCCTTTGGCGGCATTATCGCCTTCAATCGAGACCTGGATGCCGTTACCGCCAAATCGATTATTGACAGACAGTTTGTTGAGGTGATTATCGCCCCCCACGTGCAGGCGGATGCCAGGAAGGTTTTGGCGGAAAAGAAAAATGTTCGTGTACTGGAAGTTGGCCAATGGAGCAGTGCCGTCTCTCCCGGGCTTGATTACAAGCGTGTCGTTGGCGGATTGTTGGTACAGGAACGGGACACAGGCGTGATTACTGAATCGGATTTGAAGGTTGTCACCAAACGCGCGCCCGACAAACAGGAGACCCAGGATTTATTGTTTGCCTGGAAGGTGGCCAAATTTGTTAAATCCAACGCCATCGTCTATTGCAAACAGGGTCAAACTATTGGCATCGGCGCCGGCCAAATGAGCCGGGTCTACAGCGCCAAGATTGCCGGCATCAAGGCGGCTGACGAAAAACTGGAAGTCAAAGGTTCGGTCATGGCCTCCGATGCCTTTTTCCCTTTCCGGGATGGCCTGGATCAGGCACACGAAGCCGGCATTACCGCCGTCATTCAACCTGGCGGCTCCATGCGCGATGATGAAGTTATCGCGGCAGCCGATGAACACGGCATCGCCATGGTGTTTACGGGCATGCGCCATTTTCGACACTAAGCCAATCGCTAATCCCAGTTATGAAAATACTCATTATCGGAAGCGGTGGTCGCGAACACGCTCTGGCATGGAAAGCCGCCCAGAGTCCTAAGGTTGAACGGATATACGTGGCGCCCGGCAATGCTGGTACAGCGCACGAACCGAAAATGGAAAATATTGCCATCGCAGCAGATGACATCAGCACCCTGGCAAACTTCGCCAAACAACATGATATCCACTTGACTATTGTTGGTCCGGAGGCACCGCTGGTAGCGGGTGTGGTTGACCACTTTCAGGCCAAGGGACTTCGTTGCTTTGGCCCCAGCAAGGCGGCCGCTCAACTGGAAGGGTCCAAAGCCTTTACCAAGGACTTTCTGGCCCGACACAACATTCCGACTGCCGCCTACGGCAACTTTACGGAAATCGATCCGGCCATCGATTACATAAAAAAAATGGGTGCGCCCATTGTTGTTAAGGCGGACGGCCTGGCTGCCGGCAAAGGAGTCATACTGGCGGCAACCGAAACCGAGGCCATTGACGCCGTAAAAGACATGCTCGCGGGCAATGCCTTTGGAGATGCCGGCCATCGCGTGGTAATTGAAGAATTTCTTGCCGGTGAAGAAGCCAGCTTCATCGTTATGGTGGACGGCCAGCATATTTTGCCCCTGGCCACGTCACAGGATCACAAGGCCAGAGACAACGGCGACAAGGGCCCCAATACCGGCGGTATGGGCGCTTACTCTCCTGCGCCCGTCGTCACTGCCGAATTGCATCGACGCGCAATGGAAGAAGTAATCGTACCGACGGTAGAAGGTTTGGCCCGGGAAGGACATCCCTATGTCGGGTTCCTCTATGCCGGATTAATGATCGGCGCCGATGGCGCGCCAAAAGTACTGGAGTACAACTGCCGCTTCGGCGATCCGGAAACCCAGCCCATCATGATGCGCCTGAAATCCGATCTGGTGGAATTGGTGGATGCCGCGCTGTCCGCCAAACTCGATACCGTAACGGCACAATGGGACCCGAGAGTCGCTCTAGGTGTTGTCATGGCAGCAGGCGGTTACCCGGAAAACTACCAGAAGGGAGACAGCATCTCGGGTCTGGCGGCGGTCACCGGCCCCGACATTAAGGTGTTCCACGCCGGCACCACGAAAAAAAACAGCAGCATAGTTACCAGTGGCGGCCGTGTACTCTGTGTCACGGCCCTGGGTGACACAACCCGCAGCGCCCAGAAAAAAGCCTACGAGGGTGTTCGCAAAATTTCCTGGGAAAACGCCTATTATCGTGACGATATTGGCTATCGCGCTATCGCAAGAGAAAACAAAACTCTTTAAACTAACCAGACTTTGTCAGTTGGGGTAACACCATGAACAACACTTTTGTAGCGGTGCTAATGGGATCGGATTCTGATCTTGGCACCATGAAAACAACATTAGAGGTGCTGGATAGCCTTCAAGTCCCTTATGAAGTGAAAATCACATCCGCCCACCGCACTCCCGATGCCACTCATGCCTACGTCAAAGACGCAGACAAACGCGGCTGTGCGGTATTTATCGCCGCCGCCGGCCTTGCTGCACATCTGGCCGGCACCGTCGCGGGGTTGACCCTGAAGCCGGTTATTGGCGTACCCATGGATGCCGGCCCTCTTGATGGTATGGATGCCCTGCTTTCTACTGTACAAATGCCTGGCGGTATTCCTGTCGCCACAGTTGCCATCGGTAAGGCCGGCGCAAAAAATGCCGGTTACCTGGCGGCGCAAATGCTGTCACTTTCTGATAACGCCCTGGCAACACGCCTGAAAGATGATCGCAAAGCCATGGCAGAGCAGGTCATCGCTAAAGATGCAGCAGTACAAGGCAAACTAAGAGATTAGCTTGCATTCCTCTCATCTGGCGCGTGCTGCACAGGTAATTCGCCAGGGAGGCATCGTCGCCTACCCAACGGAGTCCTGTTATGGGCTCGGTTGCCACCCGGGCAACCGCAAGGCAATACAGAAGTTGATGCGCCTTAAGAAACGTCCGCAACATAAGGGACTGATTCTCATCGCCGCCAATTTTGAACAACTACGACCTTACGTGGCGCATATCACCGAAGACATACTGGATACCTGGCCCGGACCCAACACCTGGTTGCTTCCCCACACCAGTCGCGTTCCTGTGTCAATTCTTGGCCGGCATCCGCGCGTTGCGGTGAGAGTCACGTCACATACCATCGCGGCGGCATTGTGCCGGGCGGCAGGTACGGCGTTAATATCCACCAGCGCCAACCGCAGCGGAAAACGGTCCATTAAAAACTATCGTGAAGCCCTACGGCAATTTCACCAGTCAGTGGATTTTATTTTGCCCGGTCGTATCGGAAAATATAAAAAACCTTCCACTATTATCGATGCCATTACCCGCGATGTAATTCGGGCCGGCTAATTGGTTGTAAAATTAATGAAACCGGACACTGAAGCCGTCATTCACTATTTAAAAGCACTGCAAGACCGGATATGCCAGGGTCTTGAGCAGTTGGACGGTAACGGTTCATTTTTGGAAGATAGCTGGTCACGTCCCGGTGGCGGTGGCGGCCGCACGCGCGTACTTACCAACGGCGCAGTATTTGAACAGGCAGGAGTAAATTTTTCCCATGTGTTTGGCGACACATTACCGCCTTCAGCAACCGCGGCCAGACCGGAGCTGGCAGGAAGATCATTTGAGGCCACCGGTGTGTCACTGGTTATCCACCCGCACAATCCTTATGTACCCACTTCTCACGCCAATGTGCGCTTTTTTATCGCGCACAAACCCGACAGTGATCCGGTTTGGTGGTTTGGTGGTGGCTTTGATCTCACTCCTTATTATCCATTCGAGGAAGACGTATTGCACTGGCATGATATTACCAGGGCCGCCTGCCAGCCATTTGGCAGCGACTACTACGCGCGATTTAAAAAATGGTGCGACGAATATTTCTTTCTGAAACACCGCAACGAAACCCGCGGAGTGGGTGGATTATTTTTTGACGACTTCAATGAGATAAGTTTTGATCACAGCTTTCATTTTATGCAGAGCGTCGCCGACCATTACCTAAAGGCTTATGCGCCCATCGTTGAAAAACGAAAGAACAACGCCTACGGGGAAAGGGAAAGAGATTTCCAATTATACAGGCGGGGGCGTTATGTGGAATTCAATCTGGTTTACGACCGGGGCACGCTGTTTGGCCTGCAATCCGGTGGCAGAACGGAATCCATTCTCATGTCACTGCCGCCATTGGTAAAATGGCGCTACAACTGGCAACCGGAAACCGGATCACCGGAGGCCCTGCTTTATGAAAAATACCTTAAACCCCGAGACTGGCTGAAGGATTAATTGGCAAGTCAGGAAACAATTCGGCGCCAATAGGTCTCACGCCAATAATATAAAACGGTACTGTCAACAGGATAGGAGTTGGCATAATCGATCCCGGACCCGGGTTGCTCGATGTTATCGGTGTTTTCGTCCAGCGGTCGCCAGTTTTTATCCTGCCGATCCACCTCATCCGGCTCCCGGACCTTATCCATATGACGTAGCTCACCGGCACCAAAATCAGCAAAATTTTTCTGTGCCGCCTGCAGCGAAACATGGTTAGTACTCCCGGGCATTAACGGGAAACGCAATTGTGACAAATCATCTTCCCAGTGACAGATAGGACAAACACCGTGATAACCAGGCGGCAGGGAAAACACGAGATAGCCGCAGCACGGACACGGAAAACTGGGGCCATCGGTGAAAATTGAGTCTGCTTCAAAACTCATAATTTGTAGTTTAGCAAATAATAGATCATCCGCCTCAGCAACCTGACAACGGATTCAGGCGGTAGACAAATTTTCAAACTGCCAGTAACCTCAACCCAGGATTCAGGACACAGAAAGAGCTCTGCCATGAAAGTTAACCGTCAAAATATGATACGTAAAATCTCCCTCACGGTATTTCTTTTCTCAATGCCCTTGGCGGTTATGGCAGAACCGGCACAACTCCTGGGACTTGAGTATCTCAACTTTAGAGAAAGAACCAAACTGAGCACCACGGTCTCGGCAGAGGCCGGTGTCTTCCTGTCCGAGCACCGAGGCAAACCCAGCGACCGTGTGGCTATCGTTCCAGGTTCGGCACTGGAACAAAAACAGCGGCCCGCCAACCGTGTCGTTAAACTGTACCGTGGAGCAGGCAAGGAGCGCGTTCTAGTCTGCGCTATCAACATTCGTTATTACCGAGTTGCAGAACAACGCTGGATGCCGGAATACCAATTGCATCAGGAACCTGTCATTGTGCGCGAAAACAATCGATGGAAGCCCGTAGGTACCATCAGCGGCGAGGCGGGGGGCGTAGTAATCACGAGCAATACTTTACCCAGCGCAGAAGGCTATTATCGATGGCTGGAATTCACAGTCGGTATCGGCGTAACCTACATTGATTCCTGGGAAACAACTTAAACTAAGCGATGAAAAATCCTGTTGTAATAATTGGCATTGGTGAGATGGCCGGTGTCTTTGCCCGGGGGTTGCTGCGTACAGGCTATCCCGTCTACCCCATTACACGTGATATGAACATGGAACAGGAAGCGAAAAATATTCCTGAACCTGAGGCCGTTTTTGTTACCGTGGCGGAAAAAGACTTGCAACCCACCCTCGCAGCCATACCGTCTCCCTGGCGGAATCGTCTTGTCCTTATTCAAAATGAACTTTTGCCAAGGGACTGGCTGGCGCAACAACTGAAAAACCCCACCGTCATTTCCGTCTGGTTCGAAAAAAAACCGGGGCAGGATTACAAAATCCTGATTCCCTCACCCGTATTTGGCGCTCACGCATCCCTTGTAAATAACGCGCTGGAAGCCATTAATATTCCTTGCAGAGTCGTTGGCTCAGAGGAAGAGCTGCTGTTTGAGCTGGTATGCAAAAATCTTTACATCCTGACTACCAATATTACCGGCCTGGAAACCGGTGGCTCCGTCTCCGAGCTCTGGCATCAACACGAAAAGCTGGCGCGTCTGGTTGCCGGGGATGTCATGGACTTGCAGGAGTGGTTAACGGGCACCACGTTTGATCGCGAAAATCTGATCCAGGCCATGCTCGTTGCATTCAGGGGCGATCCGGACCACCAATGCATGGGGCGATCCGCACCCGCCAGGCTGGAAAGAGCACTGACTATTGCCGACGAGGCCGGGCTCACTGTCCCCAAGCTACGCGAAATCCATTCTCAAGCCTAGCAAACTAAAAACCTAACCTACCGCCGGTATCTCGGGCTTTCTGGAACGACCAGGAACGAGGGGTGTATCAGGCTGTTCCTCATATCGGCGTTGCGACGAGCGCTCTCTTTGTCCGCCACGAGCCTCTCTCTCGCTACCCCTAGGTTCCCGATCCCGGCTCTGCCGCGGCTCTGGTCTCCCACCAGCTTTACCTCCCCTGCGACCGCGTGATGAACGGTCAGGCCGCTCCTCTCTAGGCCGATAGGCTGGAGGAGCCAACTCCTCCGGCAACAGGTCCTTGGTCACAGGCTTCGAAGGCACGCTGTGACCAAGGTAAGTCTCGATATCGGGCAACGAAAAAGAATACTCCTCGCAGGCGAAACTCACAGCATCGCCACTGGCCCCGGCCCGAGCCGTACGACCGATGCGATGCACATAGTCCTCTGCGTCCTGCGGTAAATCAAAATTAAACACATGACTGACATCTGGAATATGCAGGCCACGAGCAGCAACGTCCGTAGCCACCAGCACCGGCAACTTGCCGTCACTGAATTCCTGCAACAATCGCTGCCGTTTTGTCTGAGGCACATCCCCGGACAACACCGCTGCCTTGAACCCATTTCCCTCAAGCCAGGCGCTAACCTTCTCTGCCATGTGCTTGGTGTTAACAAACACCATGCTGCGCTTGGCATCAATGCCCCGCAATAAACCGATCAGTAAAGGAATTTTTTCGTCGTTGGCGGTGTAGTAAACCACCTGTGAAACCTTGTCTGCGGTTTTTGTATCGGGCATCACATTGACGGGCGTCGCCTCGTTCATGTGCTCAAAGGCCAGTTCCAGCACCCGTTGACCCAGAGTAGCGGAAAAAAGCAGGTTCAGTCGCTCAGTGGGCCCGGGCATGGCCCACAACAAATAGCGAATATCCTTGATGAACCCCAGATCAAACATGCGGTCGGCCTCATCCAGCACCATCACCTGTATTGCTTTTAAGTTAAAAATACCCTGCTTGAAATAATCAATGATTCGACCGGGAGTACCAATCAGCACATCAATCCCCTGTTCCAGGGTTTTGCGCTGAGAGTCATATCCGGTACCTCCATAAACCAGGCCGAGCTTAAGACCAGTGTATTTTCCTAGCACTTCTGCATCTTTGTGGATCTGAATCGCAAGCTCCCGGGTAGGCGCCAGCATAATGGCCCGTGGCTGAGTCGGTTGACGGGTTTCCGGTGCAGGATGCGTCATCAAGTGAGAAAATGCCGCCACCAAAAAAGCGGCGGTCTTACCGGTACCCGTCTGGGCCTGGCCGGTAATGTCTTTTCCTGACAGCGCCAAAGGCAAGGCTTCGGCCTGGATGGGCGTACAAAAATCAAATCCGGCATCCTGAATCCCTTTGGCCACTTCAGGTGGTAGGTCAAAACTTGAAAACGAGATATCCGTAAGGTGATGATCTGACATAAATAGTTAGCACTTACTCATATTAAGGATTTAAGCCCTCAAAAACAGGGCGTTAGTTTATTAACAGCATGCGAAAAAGACTATAGGATGCGGTATTGGAACATTTTTCTGATCATACTTGCATTAGTGAAAGGTTTCCGCTCAAATACATGCTTCAGTCCGCGCTGCCCCATGGCAGTCACGCTATTCCAAAAAACGTTGGAGGAAAAACAGTATGAGTGAAGGAATTGTCTATGTAACTGATGACTCCTTTGAATCCGAGGTGCTTAAAGCCGACGGTCCCGTATTAGTGGATTACTGGGCTGAATGGTGCGGACCCTGCAAAATGATTACTCCAGTACTCGAAGAGATTGCCCAGGAGTATACCGGGAAAATCAAGGTGGCTAAACTCAACATTGATGAAAATCCCAGCACACCGCCAAAATACGGCATCCGTGGCATCCCAACGCTAATGCTTTTTAAGGCCGGCAACGTAGAAGCCACCAAAGTCGGAGCGGTATCCAAGTCCCAATTGTCCGCCTTTCTGGACGAAAATCTGTAAAAACATAAGCAAACCGGAAACCGCTGACATAATGACATATTTCACCCACAGGCAACACTAGACGGTAACAAAAACTAGTGCTAAGGTAATAACAGAATAAAGTAATTCCCAGTTTTCCAAACCCGAAACAAAACCCCATTAACCTCTGATCCCCATTTGTGGGCCCTGTTGGCCTTCCTGTCATCGGATCAATTTTAAAATAACGTCAGATAAACCTATGAATCTCTCAGAACTCAAAAAGAAACCGGCAACCGAACTTGCAGAAATGGCGAATTCCCTGAACCTGGAGGGCGGCACCCGTTTACGGCGTCAGGACCTGATATTCGCGATCCTGAAATCACTGTCAAAAAAAGGTGAGGATATTACAGGTGAAGGGGTGGTTGAAATTCTTCAAGACGGTTTTGGCTTTTTGCGATCCGCAGACAGCTCTTATCTGGCAGGCCCCGATGATATTTATGTCAGCCCAAGCCAGATCAGGCGTTTTAATCTCAGAACCGGGGATACCGTTAAGGGATACATCCGGCCACCCAAGGAATCAGAGCGTTATTTTGCATTATTGAAGGTTGAGGAGATCAATTATCAGGGACCTGATGATGCCAAGCACAAAATCCTGTTTGAGAACCTGACGCCCCTGCACCCCAATGAGCGCCTGCGCCTGGAGCAGGACAACGAATCCACCGAGAACCTTACCGCCAGAGTTATTGACCTGATTGCCCCCATTGGCAAGGGCCAGCGCGGACTGCTGGTATCGTCTCCAAAGAGCGGTAAAACGGTCATGCTGCAACAAATGGCCCATGCCATTACCGCCAATCATCCCGAGTGCGTATTAATGGTCCTGCTCATTGACGAACGGCCGGAGGAAGTCACGGAAATGCAGCGCTCGGTGCGCGGCGAAGTGATCTCCTCGACCTTTGATGAACCGGCGACCCGGCACGTACAAGTGGCAGAAATGGTCATTGAAAAGGCGAAGCGTCTGGTGGAGCACAAAAAAGATGTTGTCATCCTGCTGGACTCCATTACCCGCCTGGCCCGTGCCTACAACACCGTGGTACCGGCTTCCGGCAAGGTGCTCACCGGTGGTGTTGACGCCAATGCCCTGCAACGGCCCAAACGCTTTTTCGGCGCCGCCCGCAATATCGAGGAAGGCGGCAGCCTGACGATCCTGGCCACCGCCCTGATTGATACCGGCTCGAAAATGGATGACGTTATCTATGAAGAGTTCAAAGGCACCGGCAATATGGAAATCCATCTGGATCGGCGCCTGGCCGAAAAAAGGGTCTACCCCGCTATCAATATCAACCGCTCCGGCACCCGCCGCGAGGAAATGCTCATCAAGCACGACGAACTCCAGAAAATCTGGATATTGCGCAAGTTACTGCACCAAATGGAAGATCTGGAATCTTCCGAATTCCTGCTGGACAGACTTAAATCAACTAAAAATAACGCGGAATTCTTTGATTCCATGAAACGCTAAGCCCACGGGCTTGCCCGGACAAGGGTTTTTGCATAGACTACGCCGCCTTGAATCTGTGCCCTATGAGGATTTTGTAACATGAAGGCCGATATACACCCTAAATACGAAGAAATCTCGGTGAGCTGCACCTGCGGCAACACCTTCACCACTCGCTCCACCAAGGGGGGCGAACTCAAGCTGGAAGTGTGCTCGGCCTGCCATCCGTTTTACACAGGCAAGCAGAAGATCGTTGATAGCGCCGGCCGGGTGGAGAAGTTCCGTAAGAAATACGCCAAAAAGAGCTAAGGTGAAAACCGGTAGTTTCCTGAAAAGGGCGCTTGTGGGCGCCCTTTTTGCTTTCCTGGGACAAACCATAAATGCCGACGGCCTTCTGGATTGTGCCCAGCGGCCCGCCGCCTCTAAGCATACCGTGCGCACCGTGATCGATGGGGACACCGTAATACTGGAAAACCGGACCCATGTACGCCTTGCCGGAATCAACAGCCCTGAGCTGGGCAAAAAAGGTGTGCCGGCGGAACCGCTGGCGAAACAGGCCCGAGACAGATTAACAGCGTTAGTTGAAAACAAAGCCGTCATGGTTCAAAGTGCACTGGAGACCCGGGACCACTATGGCCGTACCCTGGCCTATCTGACACTCACCAACGGCCAGAACGTGCAGGAGACATTAGTCAGAGAAGGGCTCGCCGTCACCGTGGCTGTCTCGCCTAATACCTGTGAATTGAAGAGTCTCCAGTCAGCGGAAAACATGGCCAAAAACCAGCGGCGCGGCGTTTGGGCCAACAGCTACTTCAGTCCCCGTGAAGCGAAAACCCTGGAAACCAGAGACACCGGTTTTCGTTTTGTTAAAGGAACAATACAAAAAATTTCCAATAACGCTAAAATGATCCGGCTTGAACTGGACGATCAAGTGGTAATCGGTATCCCCGGGAAATTCTGGCCGCTGTTCAGTGCCAGGCCAGAAGACTTCCTTGGCAAAACAGTGGTAGTCAGAGGCTGGCTTACCCACCAGGATAACGATCGTCTGCTGATGGTCATTACACATCCATATATGCTGTCCTGGCTGGATGTTAAGAGTCGTTAGCCCATTTTGTGTTTTATTATCTTGCCTGAGATGCATCACTCATGAATGAAAAGAGAAAACAGGCGGCACTGGACTATCATGCCCTGCCGGTACCCGGAAAGCTAAGCGTTACGCCCACCAAACCCTGCGCCACCCAGGATGAGCTTGCTCTGGCTTATACGCCGGGCGTGGCCGAACCGGTGCGCGCCATCGCCAAAGACCCCGGTGCGGCCTACCGTTATACCAATAAAGGTAATCTGGTAGCTGTGATTACTAACGGCAGCGCCGTACTTGGCCTGGGCAACATCGGGCCACTGGCATGCAAGCCGGTGCTGGAAGGCAAGGCAGTGCTGTTTAAACATTTCGGCGACATTGACGTATTTGATATCGAAGTCAGCGCCGCCACCACAGAAGAATTCATTACCACCGTCGCCAACATTGCACCCACTTTCGGCGGCATTAACCTGGAAGACATTGCCGCGCCGGAGTGCTTCATCATTGAAGAAGCACTCAAGGCGCGCCTGGACATTCCCGTTTTCCACGACGATCAGCACGGCACCGCGGTGATTCTGTGCGCCGGCTTGATGAATGCCTTGCAACTGCAAAACAAAAAGTTGTCTGAGGCACGTATTGTCTGTCTGGGCGCGGGCGCTGCCGGCATTGCGTCAATGGATTTGCTGGTATCTCTCGGCGCCGACCCGGACCGCCTGCTCCTGGTGGATAGCAAAGGTGTGGTGCACAAAGGCCGGCGTGATCTCAATAACTACAAGAGTCGATTTGCGATCAAAACAAAATTGCGCACACTGGAAGAAGCCATGATTGACGCAGACGTCTTTATTGGTGTTGCCGCCGGTGGATTGGTTAACGGCGATATGATTGCCTCCATGGCCAAAAACCCGGTGGTATTCGCATTATCCAATCCTGAACCGGAGATTATGCCGGATGTGGCAAAGGCTGTACGGGATGATTTAATTATGGCCACAGGTCGTAGCGATTATCCCAA
>Ga0224511_10001295_pt1 | contig 14745 bp, 9 predicted proteins | sample SF_May12_sed_USG_2_FD_169988 | JGI IMG/M metagenome (GOLD analysis project Ga0224511, IMG submission 169988) | Sediment microbial communities from San Francisco Bay, California, United States - SF_May12_sed_USGS_8_1 | ecosystem: Environmental > Aquatic > Marine > Sediment | place: USA...
GCTTGCAGTTCGTATATCTGACGAAGGTCAAGGTAAATGTCATTGGTCAATGTCAAACATTGCATGATGGTAGTACCTACCATTCTATATACCTTTACATTGGTTGGTGATAATAATAAATGAATTGGCACACACGTAAAGTATTATGAGACGATCTTTAGAGCGCGTGTTTGACTTCAACTGTGTTTTTGTTATGTTCTGTGTTTGTTTTTGTGCAAGACATTTTGTCATGGTGCCCTGAAACCTGACATGTCGACATTGTTTACAACATTCTATCTTTGAACATCTCTGCAATTTATATTTTTGACAAAGTGATGTTTTAAAAATATTTAACATCAGGCACTTGGGAATAACTAACAGACGGTAATACGAGTAGGATAGGTGTTTACTCAATAATGAAATTGAGACATTTATCCTTAACCGTTAACTTCGTACCGCAAAACTAACTGTAAGTTTATAAGCTAGAATATGCTAACATATAACCAATGTTTTTACACGTAATGTTCCAAGTCAGTGTCTACTTCATTCCTTCTTCAGATAAACAGACTCTTAAACAAACTTAATAGAAGTGTCATGAGGAGACTTAAGTGAAAGGTGTTATAAGAAAAATATATATTAGTATTACCGTTTCATATCTCTGGTCTAATTATATGTGCTTATGTTTATTAAGAGGTTAATACTTAATTGCTCGCCGCCATTGTGAGATAATCGGCCTGGCAGCCTAATAATGGCCTGAGGGCCGGAGGCTCGAAGGTCATTATTAGGCTGGAAGGCCGATTATCTCATAATGGCGGCGAGCAACCAAGTCATTAACGTCTTTAATACGAATGCACTTTAAAATCAAAGTATACCCGTCGATCCAAATGTCATCAGCCGTTTGTATGTTGTTGTGTTTGTCTACTCAATAAAACAACCAAAACTTAATCCTTAAAAAATCCGCATTTCGTACAGCTGAAATAATAACCGTCATCAATGACGTCATCTTTTAAACTATGTAAACAAAAACAAATGTTAGCTCTCGCTTTAAAATGTGTTTTATGGGATAAAAAGCATGTTTAAAGTAAATAAACAACATATAACAAATACATTGTGAATCCAGTTATAACAGTTGGGATAGGTGTCGTATTCATTGAAAAAGTGTTACAGTTTGTGATAAAAATGAATAAATTGAGTCACCTGGTTCAATGCAAGAAGTATCCTGACTTGATTATGATCCGATAAATATTTGAAAGTGTAGACAGCTTGAACCAAGTGTATTGAATATGACAGTTTTCAAACTCTTTGTTCTCGTTTTGACCACGTCCTGTATTCCAACTTCATGAATCTGCATAAATCCAGTGTGGTGAGTGCTTTACTGACAGTAGATAATCATTTTTTTGACTGTTCATTGTTGTCGAAATATTAAAAATATATTTCGATTGAATAATAACTGTGCCATTCTGACTAATTCGGATAATTTTTATTTCTTTTCCAATAAATCAATAAAACTGTGTTTGTAGTGAATTATCGGCAGCCATTTTCAACTCCGCTCTAAACACTTATAACGTAGCTTGTTGCTCTTAACGGCACGTGAAAAAGCACGACGGCGATTATGAAAAGTTAATACGGGTCACGTGACCGGACAAAATCGGATAATCGCCTCGCTAGCCTCATAAACACCCTAAAAGGGTACTGAATTTGTTACTATATATAGTAACATTCGTATTAAGGGTTTTTAATGCAGGCTAGGCTCTCTCAGGACTTCCCTTTTTCTCAGTTAAGTTTATCTTACTACAGTTGGTGTCGCTAAAATGTCGCCCTATACTACATTATTGCGTGGTTATATTTTTCCGGTCCTCAGAAATCATGTATTGTATGTTGTTAACATTAAAAAATATAGTTTACATGTACCGTACCATTTATCAAAAACGCCAATATATCAAATACTCATATTTTGTGTATACATGTTATGGAAATTATGACATGAACCGGATTTAGCACGAATGATTGAGTTATGTTGGCTTCATGTTATACACTTAATGGAAACTAAAGCTTGTCACAAGTGCCCAAATACCACCGACATATGTCAAATGCAAGTTGACCCTTAATGGACCTTTCCGCAAATGTCAATCATTATCATTTATAAAAGTACATTGTCAATTTTAATCCGAAATATTAGGGCTTAATTGTTAAGTGACAATCTGACCTAGAAAATTCAAATGAAAGACCCCAGGATCGCTCTTTTGAGGTATACGTCAACAGTCACAGTGAATCCCCTAGATGATGTTGCTAACCAATCGTCAAGGCTCTAGTCCTTGTACGTTATTACAAGATTTTTTTTAAAGATTTCCTAATATAACTCTATTAGGAACTGATAAACCCCTTTTGACCCTAGAGGCATAATTTGAAAAAATATTTGTAGAGGACCACTAGATGTTGTTACATACAAAATATTTGTCTTATGTTTTTGGAACATTCTGTTAAACATTTTCCTATATAACTCTATGCCAAACTGATGACCCCCTTATGAGCCATCAAATGTTGACGCACGACGGACGACGGACAACCACTGACCACAATAGCTCACAATGAGCACTTTGTGCTCAGGTGAGCTAAAATATTGATAAAGTTTTGCCCTTAAAGTCAAAGGGAGCCTCATAAGGGGGTCATCAGTTTGGCATAGAGTTATATAGGAAAATGTTTAACAGAATGTTCCAAAAACATAAGACAAATATTTTGTATGTAACAACATCTAGTGGTCCTCTACAAAGACTTTTCAAATTATGCCTCTAGGGTCATAAGGGGTTTATCAGTTCCTAATATAGTTATATTAGGAAATCTTTAAAAATCTTCTTGTAATAACGTACAAGGACTAGAGCCTTGACGATTGGTTAGCAACATCATCTAGGAGTTTCACTGTGACTGTTGACGTATACCTCAAATGAGCGATCCTGGGGTCTTTTATTTGAATTTTCTAGGTCAGATTGTCACCGAACAATTAAGTCCTAATCTTTTGGATTAAAATTGACAATGTACTTTTGTAAATGAAAATGATTGACATTTGCGGAAAAGTCCATTAAGGGTCAACTTGCTTTTGACATATGTCGGGGGTATTTGGGCACTTGTGACAAGCTTTAGTTTCCATTAAGTGTATTACATGAAGTCAACATAACTCAATCATTCGTGCTAAATCCGGTTCATGTCATAATTTCCATAACATGTATACACCAAATATGAGTATTTGATATATTGGCGTTTTTGATAAATGGTACGGTTAACTATATTTTTGAATGTTAACAACAAACAATACATGATTTCTGAGGACCGGAAAAATATAACCACGCAATAATGTAGTATAGGGCGACATTTTAGCGACACCAACTGTAGCAAGATAAACTTAACTGAGAAAAGGGGAAGTCCTGAGAGAGCCTAGCCTGCATTAAAAACCATTAATACGAATGTTACTATATATAGTAACAAAATCAGTACCCTTTTAGGGTGTTTATGAGGCTAGCGAGGCGATTATCCGATTTTGTCCGGTCACGTGACCCGTATTAACTTTTCATAATCGCCGTCGTGCTTTTTCACGTACCGTTAAGAGCAACAAGCTACGTCATAAGTGTTTAGAGCGGAGTTGAAAATGGCTGCCGATAATTCACTACAAACACTGTTTTATTGATTTATTGGAAAAGAAATAAGAATTATCCGAATTAGTCAGAATGGCACAGTTATTATTCAATCGAAATATATTTTTAATATTTCGACAACAATAAACAGTCAAAATAATGATTATCTACTGTCAGTAAAGCACTCACCACACTGGATTTATGCAGATTCATGAAGTTGAAATACAGGACGTGGTCAAAACGAGAACAAAGAGTTTGAAAACTGTCATATTCAATACATTTTGTTCACGCTGTCTACACTTTCAAATATGTATCGGATCATACTCAAGTCGGGATACTTCTTGCATTGAACCAGGTGACTCAATTCATTCATTTTTATCACAAACTGTTACACTTTTTCAATGAATACGACACCAATCCCAACTGTAATAACTGTGTTTCACAATATATATGTTATATGTTGTTTACTTACTTTTAACATGCTTTTTATCCCATAAAACACATTTTAAAGCGAAAGCTAACATTTGTTTTTGTTTACATAGTTTAAAAGATGACGTCATTGATGATGGTTATTATTTCAGCTGTGTGAAATGCGGATTTTTTAAGGATTAATTTTTGGTTGTTTTATAGAGTAGACAAACACAACAACATAGAAACGGCTGATGACATTTGGATCGACGGGTAAACTTTGATTTTGAAATGCATTCGTATTAAAGACGTTAATAACTTGGTTGCTCGCCGCCATTATGAGATAATCGGCTTTCCAGCCTAATAATGACCTTCGGGCCTCCGGCCCTCAGGCCATTATTAGGCTGTCAGGCGGATTATCTCACAATGGCGGCGAGCAACCAAGTATTAACCTCTTAATAAACATAAGCACATATAATTAGACTAGAGGCATGAAACGGTAATACTAATATATTTTTTCTCATAACACCTTTCACTTAAGTCTCCTCATGACACTTCTATTAAGTTTGTTTAAGAGTCTGTTTATCTGAAGAAGGAATGAAGTAGACAATGCCTTGGAACATTACGTGTTAAAACATTGGTTTTACGTTAGCATATTCTAGCTTATAGACTTACAGTTAGTTTTGCGGTACGAAGTGAACGGATAGGGATAAATGTCTCAATTTCATTATTGAGCAAACGCCTATCCTACTCGTATTACCGTTTTAATATTAGCAAGTTAGGCACACATTTGAATTATAGGTACATGTATTTGTATCTTAATTTCTTGAACACACACGTTTTTCTAGCACATAAGTACAATTTTTAACCGCTCTTTTTTGGACGATAATGGATAGGATATTCATTATGTTGATTCAAAGTTTACGTGTCGGTACTTAGTGTAAATACATTATTTACTTCAAAAGTGTATTCTTTTAAGGATCTTTGTCAAAATACGGCTACACCATACCTGTTCTCATGCTGATCCTCACTTGTGATGTCCCATGAAATTGTCGTATCGACTTTATTCGTTGCAAACATGTCTAATTCTTCTCTTGTATTGCTGTTTATTCCTGTAATAAAAGCGATGTGATCAGGTCCATACACTGGATATTCTGACAAGACCCAACATTGGAGTATATAGTTTTTTTTATTGTTGATTTTGTTAGAGGACATATTGGTGTTGAATATTCTTAATGATGCCAAGCTGGCATCATTGAGCGTTTTTAGATATTCAAGATTGTCGCCAAAACTTGATTTATTATGAAAGTAGTCTATATTAATGTAGAAGTTGTTTTGTTTTCAGTGTATTCTGCTTACATTTGCTCAGTATTTATCACAAACTATATAATTACATTTGGCATCATTCAGTTTTTTTCAAGAAATTCACGATGGCTGCCAAGATGGCTGCCGAAATGAGGTTTATTCTAAAATGATATATATTTAGCTAAAACATGTTTTTATATAGTTTTTTATGCTGAGGTATCACAGTGTTTCTGTTAAATGTTATGAAAGAAAACACAATGACCTCATTAGGATTTTTAAGAAAATCAAGATGGTCACCAAAATGGCCGCCAAAATAATGTGTATTCTGAAAATGATCTTTATTTATGTAGTACAAGTATGTGTTTTGTATATTCTTTATAGTTTTTTATTGTTGATTAATTAGAGGACATGACACTGTTTAAACTTTTATGAGGCTTACATCATTAAGGTTTTTGAGAAATTCAAGATGACCACCAAGATGGCCGCCAAGATAAGGTTCATTCTGAAAATGACCTACATGCATAAATAAAAGTAATGTATTGTATGTATTTTTGATGACTCTGTTAGAAGAGTAAAATGTTCTGAATGATATTGTGCTGTCATCATTGACATTTTTGAGAATTTCAAAATGGCTGCTATAATGGCCACCAAAATGATGTTTATTCTGATATTAATTTATGTATAAAAATATGTATTCTTTGTTGTAAATTGTTCTAACTCCTTATTTATCATTAATTCCCGTGTAATACTTTGGAACACTCATGTATAATGGCATCAATTGTCATTCGCTTAAATTTATGTAACAGGTGTATTCACTTGTAAGTAAGAACATGACACATGTCAAAACTATATAATATTGATATTTTATAATCAGCTTTTATAAACTGCTTTTCTTTATAACCATATGATACCCACAAAAGAATTGATTGTGATAATCCCGTTTTTGATTTCTTTCAACTGCATTTACTGTTTGACTTGCAGAGTGTTGTCTTGTTGCACAACAACAAGTGGTAAAATCATAATATAATGTGTATGACCATATACCCTTTTGAAAACATCAGTTCTTTATTTTTCCTTGATGATTTATTGTCTCATTTTAAAATTAATCCATTTGTTTGCTGTGCAACTGATGAAAGGTTCCTGCTGATATGTGATTTCAAATGACCATCTTTCAGTTTGCCTAGTCGTCCGAGTATGTCACTGTAATTTTAACCTACTTTAGGCACATTTGGTTTTCCTTTTTTGTGACAGTGTTTACGCAGATGTTCTTTTCAACTTAACAATTTTAGTTGTTTATTTTCAAATATGTAAGTGCATGCAATAGTTAAAGATATGGAATTTGAATTTATGATTTTATTCATTGACATTTGCATTCATTGCACATGTCCCTGCTATTTAAACATTGGCGTTGAGGCACAGGAGTTGATATTATAATAAAAGGGTCAAGTTTAAAGGAAACTTACAAAATGGCCTGCTGATCTTAGAATGGTGTGTCACGTTATTAACAAAGCAGTATTCAGGTAATGAATTAAAAAACTGTTTACAGTGGACATCATTTTTCTTTACACTTTGTCATATTGTGGTTTGTGGAGTCGTACACGAAACCAATGATAATCACAATTTGCATCTGAACTGTGTTCAACATACTCAGAATTAATAATGTAATGACTTATATCACTGAGCATTTTTGTCAAGTTCACACTTGTTCTCAAAATGTGTTACCGGTATACGATAACACTATTCTTTATTTAATACATTCGTTACATTGATAACCTTTGAGAGCACACCTTACAAAGGTAATACATATCCTCAGTTATGGTGCAGACATGGGTTTGTTTTTGAGGAGTACTGCTTTAGTCGGTGTTGTTTTTGATGCTGACGGTATTGTTTGTGTCTGTTAATGGTTTGTTCGTCGTGGACGGTTATTTGTCCGTATGTACTGAACTGGGTAGCCGATTGCTGGTTGTGTCTTTTCAGTTTTCTTCATAGTTGTAAGATGCAGACTAAAGAGACTTGTAACTTTTGTCTACGTTTCGTTCATTATTTTGGCATCATCACTTTGATATTTTGTTTTGAGCTCAAATGAGAAAAATGCTTGATCACTTAATCTCGAATGACTTTATCCACAGTATTTTCTGAATAATCATTATATAACCAACAGTTGTTTAAAAGGGATAACTTTTGATTTGCTCAACAGAAACGTGTCTCCTAAACGATGCTATGCCTTATCTTTTAGGTCAGAATTGTTTACATCTTACATTTTAACCATATTTAAGCAGTAAAACTTCTCCCGTAAATATGAGAAACTGCCAAATACAGTTATCCATGCATGTAAAAATATTACAGAACAAATTAATGTGTTGAAAATGTGTGGCCCGCAATTCGGCTTTGTTTATTCGCGTTTCGATCCATTGCGTCGAAATGGTTAAATAACTTGACTACAATCGATACTTTCAGTTGACTCGGTGGTGCAGAGGTAATGTATCCGCTTTGGGTGTGAAAAATCCCGGGTTCAATTCCCGGCTCCGGCAAGGGTTTTGATGTTTGATGTTTTGTTTTGTTGTTTTTGTGTTTTTCCTTTTTGTCCAAAACCACATGATTTGTTATTCAATTTTGCAATTCCCTGTGCAATGTTAATTTATTTAGTATACTTAACATACTGCAAGATTTGTGACCGATTACAAGGGTATAAAGATACAGCCCTAGCATTTTTAATGCTATTTAATCTTAGTAGTGCAGTGCTTTTTGCGGCGTTTTGCAATTGTGCAGTACTAATTTTTATGTCAGTTTTCATATGTTTCATAAATATCCCTGGCAATATGTAGCAGCAGTGCTTTTTCTGGATGTTGTAAGTAACACCTGAATCAGCTATGTAGTATCTGATGGCTCCGCCTACTAGGGGTGGCAACACTGTATGATATATTTCATCATTAATCAGGCAAAGAGATATTAACAATATATAGAGGAAATTGTTAAATATACAATAATACACTATCTTACATCTACTGCTATGGGTAAGTTCTTTTCTGATAAATGTTGTATTTCCATTGTCACAATTGTGCATTTCGGACAATTCCACGATTAAAATTAAGCTGCTCTGTGACATTTCAGAAATGGTTAATTTTATTTATATTTATTGTCAAGTTACTCGAGTATTTGTTGATGAAACTGATTAGGCTTTTAAAACATGGGGTGTTACATATGTATATACCAATGCATAAAAAACTTTATGGCGGCCATCTTGTATTTTTCATAACAACCCGGCATCAATTATAGTTTTAAAGCAACGTGCCCTCGAACGAAATCAACATTAAAAGGCTTTCTATACACACTAAATACAGAACATTTACAATATTAATACTGATCATTCTTAAAAAAAGCACCCCATTTTGGCAGCCAACTTGGCAACCATCTTGAATTTTTCATAATTTACAATGGTGTCAACCTGGTGTCGTTCAGAATACTTTACATGACCTTTAAAAGATTTGGCAATACAAAACTAATCGTTTATATAGGAGCATATAAGCATCTACTTCATAATTTTAGCTCGCTATCACAATAAACCCCCTTTATGGTGGACATCTAAGCGGCCATTTTGAATTTCTCAAAATCATCAATGATGCCAGCACAACATCATTTAGACTACTTAACACTTAAACATCACCCAACAACAAAATTATCAATAAACAACTATGTACAAAACATCAACTACATAAATATAGATCATTTAAAAAAACGCATTTCGGCGGCCATATTGGAGGCCATTTTATGATTCTTTAAAATGTCAGCCTGTCAGTATTCAAAATATTTTACAGCAGCACATCCTCTAACAAAATCATTATTTTAAACCTATATACACAACACTTTTACATAAATATAGATCTTTTTCGGAACACATTCCATTTTGGCGGCCATTTTGGCGGCCATCTTGAATTTCTCTAAACGCTCAATGATGCCAGCCCGGCATCATTCAGAATATTTAACAGCAATATGTCCTCTAACAGAATCAACAATAAAAGAACTATATACTCCAATGCCGGGTCACATTTGGAATGGCCAGGACTAATGTAAACAATTGTTAAACAATTAAGGAGTTTTTATAAATTTTGTAAAATAACATATAACTCAAATCACAAAACACAAAATATAAATTGGTGGTATAAAATTATGTTCATTTGACAAAACCTGTTTTTAATGCGTTTATTATTGTTTCTATATTTTTTTTCATAAGCATGCTATTTCGTGGTTTTATTATCATGGACATGTTTTTGGACGCTTGAATTTCAAATATTTAACTACAGTGAACAGTTATTTTTGGCAAATTAAATTGGTGGATTGCCCTAATTACACACATGAAATATACTAGAACATATGCCTTACTCATGAAATGATTTCACACGAACTTTTACAAAAACAATTGTATGATGTTGGTATGATACCTTCAATGACTTTTGATGCTATTTTGGTATTTAAGTACTGATTTCATTGAATTAACTGGAAGATTATAACCACCATGTGTTTAACATTAACTAAATATATAATTCTTTCCCTTTCATCAGTTTTATACCGTTGCAACTGCCACTTTGAGATGGCCACTTGCAACCATAGAAGCAGTTGCTGGCGCACCTCGATATTTGAAACATACTAGCAGTAAAAATATAACTTTTAAACATTCAATAATCTGTTCGTTTACTACAAGCAAATTCCACGAACTTATTATGCAACCTTCGTGTGTGATCTTGTTAGCCATTTGACCAATAAAGCAATTCCACATCAAACTAGTATACATTTTATTTCTAAACTGAAACGCTGGATGAATGCATGGAGTGGCTTGAAATATATCATTCAAAATGACCTTATCCAATTGATTATAATTATTTGTACATTCATGAGGAATACTGTTGTGTATTTTTAATGACTGAGTGACTCAAAGTTCAGCAGTCTTAAATTGACATTTTACTAACGTTACATTTGGAATTGACCGTGATAACTTTGTTGAAGAAATAACACCTTATTTGTTCGGTGCTACTTTCTTCACATATACGTTTAGTTAATAAAATTGTCCATGTTATAACAGAACATGTATTTGGTGTACTATATAAAACACACCGTTTTACACATCTAAATGTTTAAAATGAACATTACGAGACATAAACCATTCATTTGGCATGACAAAACATAATTCCCGTAAATATTAAAAACGTGTTTTACTGTGCTGTTTTCAATGTTCAAATCTCATCTGTTTTTTAGATCTACCATAGTGTTAGTCTTAGCTGCACTAAAATCAAACTACTTTGACGGAGTGTACCTAAAAATTTCATTTTACCCGTCACGTTTCAGAGCATACGGATTGCATTGAAATCGGTTGGATGCAGACGCTCACTGTTTTATGTAGAACCTTAAGAAAGCGGTAATAGGCGCTGCTTGGGGTCCGGCAACTACCATCAGGGTTCATTGCAATTAAGTGTACGTGGTACGTCAATACATTCGACACACAAAGAATATCGGCAGATCCGTTACCGAACCCGTTGTAGTATGAACATCCAATAATTGTTTTTTTATAAAATATTTCAATAACGTCCTATAATAGCCATGATCTCTTTTCATTGAACTACAAAAGTAAATATTCGCGAGTGTTCGCGGCAAAATACATGCTAGCAAGTTAAGCATTGACGAGTATGAACAAAGCAGTTTATAGTGTAGTGAACATATCAAGTGTCTACAACTAGTGGTTTAAAACAATGACATTTTTGTGTATATCTGAATAGCTATAACATGCAGGTTTTTCATAACGGTTAAACAATATGCACATATACCTTCATATGTGTCTTGAAGATGATCAAAGAATTCATGAAGGGTCGAAAATAAAATTCCCTTTGTCTCTGTAACCTCCATGAGCAGGTACTCTGGAACATTGCCCGATTTCGTCTTGTCATACTGGCACACCTGCTTAAATAGGTAGATAGAACACATGCCCTCGTTTTAGATAATATGTTTCAGAACTTACAGATTCCCACACAAAAATGTGATGTATAAGAATAAACTTATCAACGAAATAGAATATGATTCAATTTTTTAAAGACTCACATTTAAATAAACCACATACATAGTCACAAATTTTAAAGCACCAATCAGTGCGCAATAGGTAAAATGCTGACAGCACTCAAATATTGACAAACATACATGTAGAACCTACCTGATTTCCTTCCTGAAGTAATGGGTGGTTAGTTTTCTGCACAGGATAATGATCAGTGGATATAGGGTCTACATCGGTTCCTTCAGTTTTGTTTTTACTTGGAGAATTCCAAAAACGAAAACTAGGGAATTTCCAGGTTCTTGGATCATGCAATACAACTTGGGATTTTGACGATTTAGGCTTTTCTGAATTGTTGCTCGTGTTGCCATCATCTGAAACATGGTTGGAGATCGCCATGTCTTCTTCTTCTTTTTTCTTCTCATTTTGAGCATTGTGAACTTTGTCTGATGCCATTATGTGACCTGTAAACGTTGATGATGACCTGAAAAATAAATAATTTGACACCGTCATTTTTCATGTATACTTTTTTTCGGTAATGTGTTGGAAAAGTGTAAATACTGCAATATTGGTTAATATGTTTGTTTATTGTTTGCACGCATTTGTATAGCTTACTACTAAAGTATATGAACGATTCACAATTTGTATAACGGTTTAAAATCCTTTTCCTACATGTAGTTGTGTATATTTAATATTATAGTTGAGCTTACATTTTCTGATACTTGAATGTTATGGTTTGCGTGTCATTGTAAGATACTTTAGCTATTGCGCGTACCCTATTCAGGCCACATTAAAAAATATGTATCGTCCCGGTGACATGCGTAAAACATAGAATAGGTAGGTCGTTTTATACTGATGGGAACGGTTTTTAAATAGTAGATGGCGTCGGTGTTTTATGTGCAACTTGTTAACATTTGTAATAAAGCTAGACGTAACAATTCATGATTATAGTCTCCTCTTTGTGTAAGAATATCTAAGGAAGAGATAAGCTGTTCCGTTTGCAAAGGTGAATTGATTCTTCATGTAAGTGTTATTTATTGATAATTTATTTATTTCGAACTTGCTACAACTAGGACACTACTCAATTATATATCATTGATTGGTTGCGAGACCAAAATTAAGTTTGACTCAATGTCAGCAAATTATAAGTTGGAAGGAAAGATATACGTAGACGTTCATACAGGTCGTACAGTGAATTTTTTACAGAAATTGAATATGAGGTCCAGGTTCAATCCTTGCAACAACATATAGCGGGCAGTGGTTTTAACGCAGTAAACAAGAGGCAGTTTCATGTAAAACTCTGTGCAACTTCAGTCTCTAAATCAAATGGTTCTAGGTTTCCGTATTGGCATTTGATCACATGTACAAAGATTGGGTGTTGTATTCTCTGTGGACATCATAGCCTCACTAAAGACCTTCTTTACACTTAAGACGGGCCATTGCTATGGTGGCCTTAAACTTGACACATCTACACTGTTACCAACATTCTTTCTTTTAAACACCTCTTCAATTTATATTGATATTTTTATTATATTTTAGTCAACAGCTCTGTTCAAGAAAAGAACCGCCACCCCAACACACCATATCATAGTTTTAAACTTAGTTTTAAAACTGAAGTTAAAAGTATCAATGAGTTTACATAAATGATTCAAATGCAACGTTCTTAGATTTTTTCTGACATATTTAGAATATATATAGAAGAAAAAAGTAAAGGGTCGGGAAAAGTAAATAGGGACAGTCGGTTTCCGGAAATTCTGGAACTATACATAATGTTTATGTCGCCTCACTGTTATTAGCAATCTTTGTTGCATATTTTAAATAAATCATATATATACACTCAATCGAATTTCCATTGCCCCCAATTTTAACTTGACATGATAAGGCAAAATAAATTGTAACACGACGACATTTCACTACAATGTACTTTTTAAAAATGATTCTTAAAATATTGAAATTAAGACCGCTTCAGTGACATTCTGACCTGTAAACTGGTTTAGGGTAACATCCCTACGCTTGCCATTCTTTTTGAAGCTCACTTGAGCACGAAGTGCTCAGGGTGAGCTATTGTGACCGGCCTTTGTCCCTCGTCCGTCGTCGTGCGGCGTGCGTAGTCCGTCGTCCATTGTGCGTAAACTGTTTTACTTAAACATACTCTTCTCTGAAACCACTCATTGGATTTTGACCACACTTCACAGGAATGATCCTGATTCCTGGGTGGTCCTCTACCAAAGTTGTTCAAATGGGTCTGATTGGTTGCATAAGTATGTTACAGGGTCAAAAAATAGGTTTTCAAAATGCAATTGTCAAAAATCTTCTTGTCTAAAACTACAAGGCCCACATCTTTCATATTTGGTATATAGCATCATCTAGAGATCCTCTACCAAAGTTGTTCAAATTATGCCGATGATGTTGTTGAAATGGTTTTGATTGGTTGGATAAGTAGGTCACGGGGTCAAAAAATAGGTCTTCAAATTCAATTTTCAAAAATCTTGTCTGAAACTACAAGGTCCAAGGCTTTCAAATTTGGTATATAGCATAATCTAGAAGTCCTTTACCAATATTTGGTGGACAACATTAGTAGTCCTCTGTAAATGGCTTCACCTTGACCCTTGATCTTTTTCTCAGGTGAGCGACCTAGGGCCCTTTGGGCCCTCTTGTCTTAAATGTATAAAAGTGTTTTGTTAATAATTGAGAATAAAGAGGTGAATAAAAAATTACAATTGTTCTCATATTACATACTACATAAATGCATACAAAATTATCAAACAAAAAATCTTCCGGACAATATCAATTTTGGTAAACGTTTGTTTAACAGTGATGTCGTCTTTTATTAATATGTCCATTTTTTGTTTGACGCTTGTTTTTTTAATAAAATTTGTATAGAAAAGTAGATAAGAAGATATTATATCCGAATTTTACAATTTTACGACTATGATTATTATGCTTAATATTAAACAAGAGGGCCCAAAGGGCCCTAGGTCGCTCACCTGAAGAAAATGTCAAGGGTCAAGGTGAAGCCATTTACAGAGGACCACTTATGTTGTCCACCAAATATTGGTAGAAGACCTCTAGATGATGCTATATACCAAATATGAAAGCTCTGGGCCTTGTAGTTTCAGAAAAGATTTTTGAAAATTGCAATTTGAAGACCTATTTTTTGAACCTTGACCTACTTATCCAACCAATCAGAACCATTTGAACAATTTTGGTAGGGGACCACCCAAGGGACCATTTCTGTTGAGTTTGGTCGAATTACCATTAGCGGCTCAAGAGAAGATGTCGTTTGAACTTTTTCTTATATAATTCAATGTAAAATTGTGACCCCCAGGGCGGGGTCAATTTTGACCCCAGGGGCATAATTTGAACAACTTTGGTAGAGGACCTCTAGATGAT
>Ga0224511_10001296_pt1 | contig 14741 bp, 11 predicted proteins | sample SF_May12_sed_USG_2_FD_169988 | JGI IMG/M metagenome (GOLD analysis project Ga0224511, IMG submission 169988) | Sediment microbial communities from San Francisco Bay, California, United States - SF_May12_sed_USGS_8_1 | ecosystem: Environmental > Aquatic > Marine > Sediment | place: USA...
TACCGTGGCATGAGACTAACCTATCTTGCATGTTGTACGCCAGGGTGATTCGAGCCCCAGTACCGTGGCATGAGACTAACCTATCTTGCATGTTGTACGCCAGGGTGATTCGAGCCCCAGTACCGTGGCATGAGACTAACCTATCTTGTATGTTGTATGCCAGGGTGATTCGAGCCCCAGTACTGTGGCATGAGTCTAACCTATCTTGTATGTTGTGCGCCAGGGTGATTCGAGCCCCAGTACCGTGGCATGAGACTAATCTAGTATGTTGTATCTAGGGTGATTCGAGCCCCAGTACTGTGGCATGAGTCTAACCTATCTTGTATGTTGTGCGCCAGGGTGATTCGAGCCCCAGTACCGTGGCATTAGACTAATCTAGTGTGTTGTATCTAGGGTGATTCGAGCCCGAGTACCGTGGCATGAGACTAACCTATCTTGTATGTTGTATCTAGGGTGATTCGAGCCCCAGTACCGTGGCATGAGACTAACCTATCTTGTATGTTGTACGCCAGGGTGATCCGAGCCCCAGTACCGTGGCATGAGACTAACCTATCTTGTATGTTGTATCTAGGGTGATTCGAGCCCCAGTACCGTGGCATGGGACTAACCTATCTTGCATGTTGTATCTAGGGTGATTCGAGCCCCAGTACCGTGGCATGAGCGGTTCCTGCAGCTGCAGGAGTACAACCGCACCCATCTCTTCATCACCAATCCCATCATGCAGCAGCTGCAGAACATCTGGTGTGACAAGTACGTATCACACAACACAACTGTCAAAGAAACAGTCAACAGTCCAAGAAATATGTTATTGCTTCCCATAAATTATCGCTATGATGACAGTGTGCTGTTTGACTCTCACTGACTCGATGTAGCAACTTCAATGCATTTTTTTTTCTAAGAATGATGTTTATGTTATACGATACATCATTTTAAAGCTTATGATGAGACAAGTTCAGATACACTTTTAATTGTCTTGTCCAAAATCAATTGACAGAGTTATTTCACCTTGAATTTTTCTTCTTCAAAATTTTGTGCTAAAATTTGTAATATAAATCAATGGTGATGTTGCAGGTTTGCGAGTCTGCGGTTCATCAATCTGAAGGAGCTGGAGGCGGCGGACATGCCCCTGCTGCCCGCCGAGTTCGAGTCTCTCATCCGCAAACAGTGCTGGGACGCCCACGAGGTCCTCAGAAAAACGTTAGTACTGTCTTCTCTAGTATTTCTGCATATTTTTCACACAAGGTTAAAACAACGATAGACATTTTTTTAAAGAAAATGCATGTTGTCTAAATATTTGACTTATTTATTTATTTTAATAAAATTTTATTACTGTGAAAGCATTTTATTTCGTGGGGCAGAAATTTCGTCGTTTGAAGACGACGGACATATTCGTGGGTACTTGACTTCGTGGATTGCCCTACCCACGAAATAAAAAAAATACAAAATTATTACCTCAATTTTTGACAGGTGCGAAACTTAGGCCTTACACTGAAACCGGGTCAATTGCGAAAGTACGGATTAGCGAGTGACTCTGCCTATTGTCTTATGTCACGCCTGAAAGATATTGATCCACGGCAGCCGGTCAATGTTTTCACAGCCGAGTCTCATCAGACGACTTATGACACCAAACTGTCAATAAACGTGTCATTAAAGGGATTATATTCATAAAGATGTTAGGGGCCCGGGTTCCTTTAAGGGTCTAATTTTACGAAGCCATTGACTGTCAATTAACGCCAATTAGCACACTATGCAAACTGACACATAGAAATAATCGATTACGTGAAAATCAAGCATACTTCATCAAGCGAACCTGGGTCAAAGGTTAATAATCAGAACACAATGTTTCACTTTATTTGAGCACAAATTATTATATTTAATACCTTATTGAAAGCAAAAAGGTATGATATGCAAATTATATAGGCTAATGATTTGTAATAGTCATTATTTAATGAGAATCTGTCGAGTTAAATCATAGTTTAAATAACATTACGAACTTGCAATATACTGTACATGGCTCATACCAAATGTTGATATTATTTACAAGTAAATTCGAAAGTCTAACCGAGGGGATTTTATATCGTGGTTACTTAAATTCGTGGATCGTTTTGCCCACGAATTCCACGTAATTAAATACCCCACGAAAAAAAATGATTTCACAGTACTTTGCAGGCTGATAATTTTAAGTTGTTGCTTTTATAAATTTGTTTACATTATTGACTCATTTATCTTACTGAAATGAAGGCAATATTTGGACAATTTGATTTGTATATCTAATATAATAAAAGATATGTGGTGACATTAAAAGTAACAGCACTTAGCTAGGTATCTAGAGGAGTGTATGTTCCCTGTTGTTATTAATATGTGTGTAACCCTCTCTCTTATCTCCCCTGTACAGGTGGATCCCGACATGCGCCAAGGTATTCCAGGATATGGCCGACAACTGGCAGTACCTCGTCGGGCCCGGCGAGAATGACAGCACAGAGCTTGTCCAGGAGTTCTTCTCTGCCGTGGCCGGAATCATGTCCGGACAACTCCGCTCCATGGTCATCGAGTCGCTCGCAGACTTTCTCACCTTCTTCCAAACACACGCTGTATGTACTCTTATGACGTCAACTGATCATCTCCTGAATTGTTTTTCTATGTATTTTTGAAGAAGAATTTGGTATTTTCTCTGTTATAAGGGACTACATAGCAGACTTGTAGGATTATTTGATTTGTTATGGCTTTGACTGGCCCTTGAACATTCAACATTTGTCATATAAATGTGACCAAAATGATGTTTAGACAGTATCATTATTGCAAATGTTTTTCAAAAACAACTACTCAGTAAATCGGCCATTTGTTTATTCCTAATCCTGATACATTGACCTCCCCTGCATTCCCTGTTGTGTTGATTTCAGGCTGGCAATGACTACGGCGACGTGTTTGACGACCTCCGCTACGTGATGCCCCAGGTCATGATCATCAAGCTCCGTGTGGAGGAGCCCAAGATCGTGTTTGACCCGCCCTTCAAGGAGATCCGTGATATTATCCTCCGCTGCTTCTCCGAGATCATCGCATCCGCAGAGGGTCTCATGAGGGTAGGCATAAATATTTAATATTCGTATGTGGCACTTATTGGACACAACACTGACAAAGTTACTTACCAACATTATGAATCTTGTTATATGTGAAGTAGACAGCCATTGACTTTTTTAGATAATGGGAACAGTGTAATAAAAATATACTCAACTTTTTTTATTCACATATTTATTACTCTTTATTCTGATGCTGTTTCGATAAAAATGATGTACAATAATTGCTTTGAATAGTAAAGTTAAAATCTTTTTAGATAAAAATATGGTAATGTATGCCAGAGTTCAGACAAATACGACTATCTTGCCTCCAGGTTGAGTGCCAGCTGTTCCCCGACATGCGAGGCCAGAAGCTGCTGCTGCGCTCCGTCAAGATTGACGAGGCCCTGGTGGCTGACTACGTGGACAAGTCCATGGAGATCTTCAAGCTGAACACCACGGGGCCTCAGAAGTACCTGACGACCTACAGGAAGTACCTGGAGCTGCTGAACAACAAGGCGGAGCAAGACGTGTCTGCCTTCCTGCGCGAGTCCCACTCCATCGCTGCTTTCAAGGCTGTAAGTTAACAACTTCAGATATCAATTGATTCTTAACCTAAGGTAATTAAAAGAATTTAACAACAATGTCAAAAAAGGCTTATTTAAAAAAATATATATGTTAAAAATTTACAAAATATTGATTTTATTTACCTCATATACCCTGTTTCTCCTCTTATGCTGTTAAATCCTTACCTTATAACACACCACTTACATCTGTTATGTGGCACTCATTTTGATACTGTTCTAAGCCATGGATATATTGCAGCAGTTATCTCCTTATAACCTTATGTTTCTGGTGCAAACTTTGATTTCTTGTCCTGCAGTAAAGCTCAAACCTTTTACCCCTTTATCCTACCCAAATTCTTCCCACCTATAGGGCGTAGACACGCGTATGAACACATCATGTGGTTTTTATGAGGAGAGTACAAATGATCCTTGGGAGGACAGTTATAAGTTAGATTTCATGGAGGACAATTTCTGGGGCGAGCTCATCATGTTACCAAAACTTCACACAGAAGTTGACATCTACGCAAACAAAAATCTCAAAAAGGTGCTGAGAGGCTTGTCCGACTTTGAAATGCCGCTAGCGAGAAGGAGCTATTCAGCGTGCTGTAATTCTTATACAGACATGCAAGAAAAGCCAGGAATTAATATCCCCTCTGATCAAAATGACATCACCATTAACTTAAACGAGGAGGATAGAAAACCAACAGATAACTTGACAGTTTTTAACAATGCTCGAAGAGCAAGTGAAGTGGAAGTGATAGTCAGTGAAGTGAAGACAAATTCCGAGTGTGGAAGCGACATTGTACAATCACAGGTGTTTAGAATGAGAAGAAAACGGCCTCCATGCAAGCCAATCGTTTGGTGTGATGAAAACTTCAAGGCTGTGATTATTATGCCAGATGACCCGATCATTACAGGTCAGAAGAAAGAGGAACCAGTCTTATATGAGTCGCTGAATGTGGCAAGGAGTAGAAAAGGATCTAGGGCAAGTAATACTTTTATAACTGCTCAGTCCAACAGTAGAAACAGTAGAAGAAAGTCATCAGTTTTACAAGTTCCTTGTTTGCCCAAGCCTATGGGGCAGATCAACTATTTTGGTAATAAAAAGGCAAAATCTACTGAAACTGATAAGCAGGAGGACGAAAAACAAGCAAAAACTGAAAGATCAGCATCTTTTGTAAAGGAACTTAGTGAACAAAAATCAAGAAAGTCTTCAAAGAGTATAAGCATTTTCAAAGAATCAGAAAGGTCGCCATCTTCAGCAAGGGTAATTGATGAAGAAAAATCCAGAAAATCGGCTAAAAGCGTCAGAGGTTTCAAAGAAGAAGTAATTGACCTTGAAAGTGATGAAGAGATCTCGGATGGGGATGAGGGGTTGTCCAGTGAGGAAGAGGAGGAGGAAGATCTTCTGCTGCACTTTACCTCGTGCCAAGATGTAACCCCTTCTGTGGTCATCTTGTTGTCCATACAAATATTGTCCTTGTAAACTTGTGTGTTGCCATTTTGTACTACATCATTATGTTGTTGTATTTTTATGGTCCTCTTGGATCATAAATTGTACATGTATGTTGTTTACATTTGAAAATAGAGTTCTGCTCATGCACTACGGGACCTATGCAGCCTATGTTATTAAGGACTTTCCTTTACACACCCGATATCATGTCACGTGCATCTTTACACACCCGATATCGAAAAATATTGATCAGTTGTGGCAATAGAATTATATAGGGAAACTTATTTGCGTATGTAATAACATATTATTATTGCAATTTTGTTCTACTTAGTAACTCTTTAAAACAATGGAGGTTAGTATAGTTTTGCCTTCAACCCAAGAATACATGTCCGATATTGCATAGTTCCTGAGACAGTCTCTATTTGTTTAAGTCATTTATCATAACAATGGATGATGGCAAGATTTTTACCACAACATTGTAAATAAAGAACACAATGTCAATTTTTGTGGTTCAATTTATTGAAGTTCCAACAAGAGGTTTGACTTTGTATGTATCAGTATGCTCTTATTATCATGTAGCTCTGTTGTACATCTGTTTCTAATCTTTTAGAAATCTGTAGCATATTGGAAGTTTTTATGATATTATAAATATCTTGTTATCTGAAATCTGACATTATTTAGCATTTTATATTTGACTCATTTATAAATAAATGTGTACATATTGCTATATGATTATTCATATCGACAGTGTCCTGTGCTGACATGATGTACATAATGAATGTTGTATAACTCTAACCTGGTGCCATGTGTTATGTGTTACAGAAGATCAACAGTTTCCAGGACCTGAAGGATGAGATCGCTCTGCTGCGGATCACCGTGCCTCTCTCCATGTTCTGCCTGGACTGCGTCGCGCTCAACCAGGACCTGTGTGCGCGCGCCGAGAAGCTCAAACAGCGACTCATCACCTTCGAGATTGACGAGAACAGGGAACTAAACAAGAAGTGAGCAACAATTTAATACATGTAGTTTCTTTATATCAAAACCAAGATATTGGAAACATGAATAACGAAGATTGTTCAAAAGCCACTTCTTCTCTTTATTTTGGCATATTGGTAGATCTACAGGACCTAACTTTGTTCCTGCTGCTTTGTTTTAATGTAATGTTTTGGACTCCACTCAAATGTGACATTTAATACATAAAAGAAGATAAATTACAATAAGCATACAGCCATGTCAAAATGATATGCAAATACAGTTTTAAAACCTTAAAGCAATTAAACAAATGACTAACTTCATTAATAATAAATTGAACACCATATAATCATGTGTGTTTGTTTCAGCATCTGCAAGCGGTATGATGAGATGGCGAACCGTGTGAGTGAGGTGCCGGACAACACGGTCAGCCTCGTGGAGACTCAGGAGTACCTCAAACAGGTAACACACATACTGGACCCATAGAAGTTAAAATATTTTGACTGAGCCAATGAAAATTTAAGGTAAAATCAGTAAGAACCAATAGTTGTGAGTGATACATACCAATTTGACGTATGTTGTTTTATGAATACAGGCCCAGTAAACATGAAATTCTCTACTCAGGGGTTTCAATACTGACATTATTGGCCTGATAAATAGTTGGTTAGAGTAGTCTGCTAATTCAAGGAATATAAGTTTGATCCTCTACCTGGCCTTATAACTAGTTCCTTATGTGGGTATGGAATGATTTTGGTGGACATGGGCTTCCTGGTTCTGAGTTAAGTTGGGCAGTTACTGGCACAAGTATGTGCACAAGGTACCATAAACGTATACTGGTTACGCTTAGGTCATCATTAGGTCATCTAAGCTTCCCAGGAGGAGTGGGTATAAGGTTACTGCTAACTGACTGTTGTGATATGACCTAAGCTGTGTTTAAAAAAGCAAACCAACAAGTTTAAACCTGACACGACTCTTATTTACTCAGATTTTGCAGTTTCTAGCATTTGGTTATAAGTAAAATAACACTATAATTGCTTTTTGACAATTCTGTGTGTTTGATATACACAAATGCAACTGTGCTTTTGTAGATAAAATATGACTTTTGGTAAGGTAAAATTATGTAACAAAGATAAAAAATAATGCTGAAATGTTGTATTGATCTCTGAAATATATAAAAATACACATTATTTACTCAAGAATGTGTATACTTTAATTCTTCTTGACATGTGCTCTTCTTTTTCAACTGCCTAGTTAATGATGAACATGGTAAATTCACAATCCTTCAATATATCCTTTGTTTTTAATCATGGATTGCAATTTTGTTCTTTTACAATATAAATATGTCATATCAGATATGTTGTCATATACTGGAGGTTCAGTTTTGAATGAATAGTCATTATTATTGCACAGAATTTGTAAATGAGGTCACTTTGATTTTGTTCCCCCTAAGTTATATCCCTTGTCTACAGAATGTTTCTACAAATGTATATAATCAAGGATTTGTTATGTTTGAGATTATTACAAATGTATGCGAATGCCTCGTGACCTGTCATGAATGTATATAATGCAACTTTGTACAGCATGTGCACCAAACCCCATGTATATAATGTATGAAACACATTTTATTGTGAAACCAGTCCACGGATAAGACCCAGCTAGCTCTGAAGGAGGAGACCATAGACTGCGCTGAGCGCCTGCTCTTCCTTCTTGACTTTGCAAACTTCCCTTGTAAGTTGCATGAGTCAGGCTCTATGTTGGCCTAGAGACTGAGACGGCCAATCCAATCAGTGTGCTGCGAGTCAGGGCTCTAGCAGCATCATGGAAGGTTTCTAACCACTTGTCATGTGTGCCAAGGGACTGGGTGTGCTTGTCTGTATCAGGCGTGATAAAAACCATGCATGTCATTGTCTACAAATGTCATCTTGTTTTGATTTAAACTACGTGTATTTAACCTACAGGCTGCATGCTGTGACAGTGTGAAATGAATATGTATAACCCAGTGTGCTTTTCATTGGCATATAATATGTTTGAAATGTTATACTGTAGCAGCACTAAATCTATGAACCCAAAAGTACTGACAGCAAATTCATCTCATATATCTAATAATTATTCCAACAGTCTGAGGAAAAAACGGTTGTTGAAATGACCAGAGAGTTAGAGGCAGCAGCAGAACGACTTATATTTATTGCCGAATATGGCCTGTTTCCCTGTGAGTATCGTGATTGGCCCTTGGATCTAACCCATAATGGATCGTGAACCAACATTTCACTTGGATGTGGTTCCCTCTCTCCTTGATCCCCAACACTGATGACTTCAATAATTGACTTGTCCATTTTAAATTGTCCTGTTTGGTATTGGTATTTAACACTGTTGTGTGATATATGATGAGGGTTTTTATTTATCTCATATAGATTAACATATAGAGTTGGAAATGGTTAAGGGTTCTTTTATGTTATTTTTATAATTGCAGATTTTAAGATAAATTTAAATTTTACATTATACAGAATTCATTTAATCATGAAATATCTCATCATAAATCACACTTAAATTAATAAGCTATTCCATATTTTCAGTAATGCAGATAACATTGTTTGTATGAACTAAATTTAACACAATTAACATGGTTAATTGTCTTTCAGTTTTAGTTTTACTTACTAATCAATTTTTTATTGGTTTTTAGTCACAGGACGTTACTGTTTACAAACTCCAAAACGAGATCGAAGATGCCTCGAATCGCCTCATGTTTCTGTTAGATTATGCCGAGTTCCCATGTGAGTATGGAGCATTGTGGTATATTGGCTCCATATAGCACACCGTTTCTATATATAGAACTCTTGACGAAGCATGTTGTATATTTGCTCCGTATAGCACACCGACATGTAGAGCTTGTGCACATTTAATAGCCTGCTTTCTCCACCCTACTGTTTGCTTGCACCCTGTATCTTGCTTTGACAATTATAATAAGCACTTCCGTCTAGTTTGTTTTGTAAAGAAATGACAAAATCAATTTTCTGTGTAGTTACATGTATTTGCACTAGCAATTATTGTAGTCTGTATGAAGTTTATGCTATTTTTAACTGGATCTTTTACTGAGCCCACATTCAGTCAGCTTAACATAGCCGTTACTAGTTAGCCGTTAGCTGTTAGCCGTTTTAGTTTGAAAAGTGTTTGTTCGTGCATGAATGCATGCATTTAGATTTGCCTTGTCCGAGCTATAACTTTATAATGGGTTGACAGGTTTTTAAAAATCACTTGGCACAAATATTTACCTGAAACAAAGTGTCGCACACGAGTTTGTTAAATCACTTTGATACCTCAAAACGTGTGGTCCAACTTACAAGTCAAATGTCAAAATTGGTCAAAATTATATTTGTCCAGAAAACACCCATCATCTTCATTCCTAGGGCTCAACAATGTTGCTGTCTCAGCAACATATTTCTATGTTGTTTTTTTACTAATATTTTAATTTTTATGGTATCAGCCTTCTTGCATAATAAAAATATAACTGTGTCTAATATATTTGTTTGTATTGTGTGTTTCACATGTGTGACTTTGTCTGTGTAGTAGATTCACCACAACAATAACACATTATTTCCCCTCCGCCAGTTATTATTTGTTTTCTTCCACTATTTCTCCCACTCACCCGTGTGTATTTCTCCACCCCCCACCCACCTGCAGTGCCTCGACAGCGAGACAAGTGCCGAGGAGCTGCGAGCCTCCGCCACACGCCTGCTCTTCCTTGTCGACATCGCTAACTTCCCTTGTATGTCTTCTACTGTCTTCTTTCTTCTCTTTTCTTTTCTTCTCTTTTTGCCTTTTCTCATCTTTTCTTTTATCATCTTCACTTGTCTTTCTCTCTCATGTTATATAAAATATTTAGGCAGTTACAATGGCTTTTGCACCAAGACCTTGGCTTGTCTTTAATTAAGTGTGTGTTTGTCGCTTACCTATAATCCTATTGCTTGTTGGCATACTAAATAACATGCATGCTTCAGTAGCTTTAGAAGATTATAACAAACAATTTAATATTGTTGTTTTTATAAGACTTGAAAGAGATTTTAAAATAGCAAATGGTTTAATTGTCTGAGAAAAAAGTTCTTATGACAAATCCAACTGTAATATTCCTGATTTAAAATATGCCTTATGGTACTTCCATACTAATTAAATCTTAACTGAAGTAATTTCCTCATATTGTTAAAATTCTTTTTTTTTGTTAATGAGAAGAATCTACTGTGTATGTCTTAATGTTAAGGGGTATAAAATGTCATGGAGCTATTAGTTTAACCGCTTTTGTGCAAACTTCTGTGATAAAATATCTATTTTTGGAACAAAATCCATGAAATTTTATGCTTCCTGTATAACATTAATTATATAGCAGCAGAAAATTTATGTATTAACCAGTGTTTGAAATGACGTATGATGCTCCAACAAAAGGCGGGAATTCACATAATGACATAATGGCAATATGCAGTCTGCGAATTAATATTTTTTCGACCATAGCCCTTTGGGCTATTCAATAACAAATAACTTCACAATCAATATTTGTGTTAATTTGTTTCTTTGTTTAAAATTTTACTCCAAAATTTAAATCGACCAGTCGGGCTATTTTGTAAACAATTCTAATCGACCGACCGGCTGTTTACTCGACTCGGGCTTCAGGCTTATAGACTTATTCGCAGACTGGCAATATGTCATTTGGACCAATCAGAAGACTGAATCTTTTGTTAATTGCTGGCTATGCGCACATGCAATGGTTTATATAACATGCTTTCCCTGCATTTTGTCAGAGCTTCGGACGTTATTGCAAGCCTTCTGCCAATACGTTAATTGTATATGTGGTGTGTGTACCAGATGAGGACATCAAGCTGAACAGCCAGGTGTTCCACTGGCCGGAGAACATCAAGGCTGTGTTCGAGCTCTCCCAGAACCGCATTCTATCCAAGCGTGACCACATCGAGGAGGAGCTGCGCCAGCGCACCAAGGCGTACGAGGACCGGCTCAATGACATGATGAAGGAGGTGGAGGGATTCAAGAGGAAAGAGGTACACCGTCAAACACCAACCAGCGCTATATTCATGTGTTGTTATTGATGTTTGTTCATATACTGTAAAACACACTTATAAGAAACTCATCGGGACCATGAAAATCTGTTCCTTATAACGTATAGTGAACTAGTTCCTTGGTAAAGATCGGGGAATGAAAATCAGCTCCTTATAATCGTAAGTTTCTTAAAAGCGGGTTCCTTATAAGCAGACTTAACTGTTATTAGCAATTACTTGATTCAGTCTTACAGGCAACAAATGTTGACTAATTGATTATTGTCATTTTGATTTGATTATCATTTAAGTATTCTGTAAAGGTTAACAATATTTCTTCACATAGCATAAACTTCAAGTAAGCCCACTTTATGTGTGTGTTTCAGTTCATGTCCCAGGACGAGATGAAGACGAACGTGGAGGTGCTGTCGCGTCTCCAGGCGGGCATGGAGCAGGCGCGTGACGAGCTCGAGGGCATCAACGAGGAGGAGCGCCTCCTGGAGTGGGAGCAGAGCTTCTTCCCGCAGCTGCAGCAGATGTTCACGCTGAAGGAGCCGTACGACAAACTCTGGAACACCGCCTGGGCCTTCCACCTCAAACATGAGAGCTGGATGAACGGTAGATGGCAGCAAGTAATCTTGTGTCACTCCAACAACAATTTTACTGTCTTTGCATTGATTCTATTAATCATTTGGTGTTTATTATTATAGTAGTTCTTCTTAAATTTATTGTATATGACATACAAGTGCTGGACTGAACTAAATAATTTAATTGTTTACCTTGTCTTCATACTAAATATATCTCTTCAATGTTCATCTTGAAAGACAGAAAAATTGCTGTAGGGGATACAGACTGTCCAAATGCTGCAGATTCATTGTCATTGCTCTGTTATGCTTTACTGCTTGGTATAAAATGACCTACAAATGTTGAAATGTTTTCCCCAAATGTGGGGACTTTTGAAAGCAACAGATGCCTATTGTACAACAATATCTGTATGTCTGTATAGGATCAGTCTAAGAGGATATTCATCCTCTTTCAAAACTTTTAGTTGAACATGACATGATAGTTTTTATCTGATTTATTGTATTATGCAAAGAGCTGTTTTTAGATGTTTGACTTTTTTGGTTTCTACTATCGCCTATGTTCTGGATTGTTTACTTATATCAATAGTTTATCGTGTTTTGTTGGCTTTTATATATCTAATAAGTAACAAAAAGGTCAATGTTTTGTCTATGTGAGTCATAAAAAATTGCTGTGTGCCGTCTGCTAGCTCTAATAAGTCTCGGACGTTTTCTGCCAGACGTTTTCTGCTGCCTCGGGGTCACTCAAGTACCTCTTGGTTAATGTCTGCAGTTGCTTCCCCTACCATTGTTGATGCAGCACATTATTACAGAGACTTGAGTCGCAACATGTGGCCCATAATGCTTCTCTAGACTGTGTGGCTTTGACTGGTGTCTCAGAGACAAATTCTGTACAAATAAAAAATTAATGCACTTATGTCTATTTATGGAATCAAAGAAAAATATGCTTTTTGGTATATGTGTGTGTGTGTGTGTGTGTGTTGGGAGGGGTGAGTGGGGTGGGAGGGGTGGTGGGTAAAACAATTGATTCTGCACCAGAAATTGTGCTTGTCTCTGAAACATCAACCATTACTAAATCTATAACATTTTATATCTTGAAAGACTCTCGTACCTTCTGTTCAATATATAACCGTGTATGCCATCTATATCAGGTCCATTTACCAACCTGAATGCTGAGGAGATTGAAAATGAGGTCGGCGACATGTGGCGTACAATGTACAAGCTCACGAAGACGTTCGGAGACCAGCCGGGACCCCGCCGTATCGCGGATAGTGTGAAGGGTAAAATAGACAAATTCAAGCAACATTTGCCTATACTTCACACTATCTGCAACCCGGGTATTCGGGACAGACATTGGGACGCGGTAGGTGTCTTTACCAGTTTATGTACTTAGCATAGACTTGTTGTCTGATTTTTATGTTGTAACAGATTAAACGCTAATATTTTAACATGCTAATCTAATGCTAGAGCTTAGATATTTTTTTCAATTGAGTTCAGACTGCCATAGAGGGTCATATATGTAAGTGAGAAGTGGTTTTGTTTCTATTCTGATAATCACAACTAATGGTCTTTTAAATTCAAGCATTGTCTGGACTCATTTGTTTTGTATTTTGCACAATGGTCATTCAATGTTGGCAATTCTTTTACCAGCAGAGGTGTAGGTAAACTCTTTTTCTAGTATTTGTTTTGAAATGACCATGACATGATTGTTGTATTTTCATCCCACTCATACTATCCTTACTCCCAGTGTGCCGTTTTGTAACATGTTACCATGGGTTACAGATGAGCAACATTGTTGGCTTTGACCTGAAGCCCCAGCCTGAGACGTCGCTCAGCAACATGCTGGAATATGGCCTCAACAAGCACCTCCAGAAGTATGTACCATTACCATCTTACAGGCCGGTCACTAAACATTATTATATATTTCCAATTAGATTGTATCAAGTTTTTTAAGCCTATGTCCACTTTTTAGAAAGGGTAATGTACTTTCAAGCAAAGATTAAATGAAACAATCAATAGTGGCTTCCCCTGATTTATGGGCCCAGCTTTATTTTCAGAATTAAGTAACCAATCTTATGATGTCATCAAATATTGCCACCATTTTGTCTTAGCGATTGAATATGAAAACTCAATCAAACCAAACAATGTCCTTATACCTTTGTTAAATATTGAAGGATGCCTACAGTGATGCATATATAATTAAACATTCTGCAAATAAGAAACGAGATATATGAGTAAAATGTATTGTTTAAAATGTTTTATTAAGTTTGAATGTACCTTGCAACCCCATCTTTAAGATAAAAAGGCTTTATAGTGTTCTTAACCCCATATGACTATAATTATATACCAAATGTAACCCTGTCATAAAGAAAAAGGCTTTATAGTGTTCTTAACCCCATTTGACTATAATTCTATACCATATGTAACTGTCTATGTATCTTGTGCCTAGTAAACAGAGCATGGAAGTTTTCATAAAGAGGTTTGACACTGTGCTTTCAATATTGTGTGCCATGCCAAACAATGTTTATATGTCACCCTGCGATGCCTGTTTGCTCACATGTTGTATGTTGTATGAATCATTGCCATGGTTACAGCACGTATGTATATTTGTGTGCATTATAGCATCGAACAGATGTTCGCTTTAGTTTACCTATGATGCAGTTTCGGATAAGTTTGTGATACCGACAAGTGGAACTTTGGTTTCCCTTTTTTATTTTATTTAGGCCTTTAAGTTTTTTTCTGACTGTATGGTTAATGTTGTAGTTTTAATTTTCCGTGTATTATATTTATATTGTTTTGAAGACGATTTGGGTTTTGTATTGTAAATAGCTTTTGTGGAAGATCTGAGCTCATGTGTTCATAAATAGAAGGTTTTTATCCCCCGCCTATGAAATAGGGAGGGGGATATTGAAATGGCGTTGTCCGTCCGTCCGTCCGTCCGTCCTTCCGTCCGTCCGTCCGTCCGTCCGTCCGTCACCTGCGTTTTCTCAGTAACTAGCCAGTAGAATTTCATGAAACTTAAAATAAATATGAACCACTATACTGGAATGATGCCCGTCCAAAAAAAAATTTGATAGGTC
>Ga0224511_10001297_pt1 | contig 14741 bp, 9 predicted proteins | sample SF_May12_sed_USG_2_FD_169988 | JGI IMG/M metagenome (GOLD analysis project Ga0224511, IMG submission 169988) | Sediment microbial communities from San Francisco Bay, California, United States - SF_May12_sed_USGS_8_1 | ecosystem: Environmental > Aquatic > Marine > Sediment | place: USA...
GCGACAAATGCGAAATAAGTAAGTGTATAATAATGTCGTTCTTTATATTTATGTTTTATATTTTTGTACTGTGAAGTGTTTTCCAATATCTTATTATAGAACAATGGCGTGTTCATACCACTTATTCAGTAGACTGAATCGTTACTTAAGTGGTTTAACCCGAAAGGTCATCGACATGATTTAAACGCTCATATAATGTTTGCCCTATAAATATTAAAAAAATATTGCATAAAGATATACAAAATACACCACCCGAGTTATTTTTAAACTAAACTATATCTAGCGTGTTCGTGTTTTCAGATATCGACGACTGTTTGTCATCCACGTGTTCGAGCAACGCCACGTGCATTGATGACGTCAACTCGTACACGTGTCTGTGTCCACCTGGATACACAGGACGCACGTGCAAACAAAGTTCGTAAAGAGGTTTTCTTTGGTTATGTTTGATGCTGTTCATGGATTTTTAAGTAAAACCTTTTAATTTAAACACATTTTTACTTCAACGTGGTAAGAACACTAGTAGGCAATGGCTGAACACTTAATCAGAACAACATCCAATCTCGATTGTTTATGATGATTTACCATAACTTAACAGTAAATCGTGAACCGCTAGATAAAAAGTAGAAATAAAATGATTTATTTGCAATTATATAGTAGATGTGATATTTGTACTTTGTTCATTGTATTTTCGGAGAACTTGACACATCTATTTTAAGCAAAACTAAATCACGGCATTCTGTAATAACTATGATGTATCTCTGCGTTTCAGACATTAACGAGTGTCTGCAGTCCCCGTGCGCACGCGCAGCCACGTGCCTGGATACGGAGGGCAGCTTCCGGTGCGAGTGTTCTTCTGGCTACAGTGGCGCAACCTGTGATATAGGTTTGTGTGCACGCGATATTATTTTGCAATAATGGCTGTTTTTATACACTAGAATTTAAACATGACATTGCAATTTAATATATATAACTTTCGTAAAAGATAAAGTTAAAAAGCCTTAAAAGTTTATATAAATCTAATTACATTGAGTTATTTCTTAAGAACATTTACTGTCATACTGAAATCGCAATTTTGCATATATGACACATTCAATTCCACTTCAAATAAACCAACACTTTCCCATTTATCGATGTAATATTTAAAAGCTGTAACAAAAGGCAATCGTAGATTTAATTACTATACGGTAAATAAACATAGCAGGCAATGATAAACATACTATGACATTGCGTTTGTGAATAAAAAGTGAAGCTGGCATTTGTTTTATAGAGATTAACGAGTGCGAGTCTTCTCCGTGCCTAAACAATGCCACGTGCACTGATCACGTGGGATTCTACACCTGCACATGTGCACCGGGCTTTACTGGGGACACTTGTCTTCAAGGTAATTTTATCTTGGTAGATGTAAAACGATGTTAAATTAAAACAATATGATCTACAAAGAGAGTACTCTACACAATCTTTATTAGCTGCTGAATATTATAAAAAGAAACACAAACGTTTTGAGTTGAGATATTGATTCACAAGTAACTGACATTAATATTTCTGGTGCCCTTTTTCTATGCATGTCGCGCCCTGCCCCTTTCAGGTCCACCCTTCCCTATTTAAGTCCTGGCTAAATCCCTAGATAATATTCACTGTAGGTACATGTAGCTCTAATGGACAGTTGACCTATCGACAGCCCGCCCTCCTGTCCTGATCTTCATGATTTACGCATCGCTTACCTGAATACTTATTATAATATGAAGACCATATCGCTCCATTATAATATTACTGGCCAATTATCGGACTAGGTGATGGTGATAGCGATTTGAATAAGCAAGATTGACAAGTGAATACAATAGATGGCCCGACAAAGCTGGTCCGTCAAAGCGCCATTTTGGGCGGGCTGTCGATAGGTCAGTTCCCAAACTGTCAATCTAATTTTTTTAACAGTAAATGGTCAGTCCACTAGTTTAGTGTTATGCTTGTAAGGTGGCAATCTGACCAAGTAAATACAAAAGAATACGCAATTCCTGTTTGTGATAAATCCTATCACACGAACAAAAGATGAGTACAGAAAGAAAAGGAGATTGAAGTTTTGCGAAACTTTGCATTCCATAATTGTTGTCTTATGTCTATAGACGTGGACGAGTGTGTCTCGAACCCCTGTGCCGCCGGACGCTGTATGAACGCCGTGAACGCGTTCACGTGCGTCTGCCTGGAGGGGTACACGGGGGTGCTTTGTGAAACAGGTACACACTTAGGTTTCCTAGGTTTTATCCTCGATTCTTTATATCAAAACCAATATTATAATCCTCATTTTTTGTATATGGCTGCTTCTCTTTTTACTAAACCATCACCCCATCACTCGTATTTGTTGCATATCTTTTTCACAATTTTACCATTCTTGTATAGATCTATTTTGTTTTAAATGTGTGTTATAGACGCAGACATATTAATCGATCATATTATCTCATTTCACTGATTTAACAACAGCACATAATAACGCTTGTTTGAAGTATTTCCTTTTTGTTATGATATTGTTCTGTCTACGGACAAAAACAAAACTATTGGTTCATGGTTCTTAATGCCAATTGTACGCATTTAAGGTTGATGATTTGGTTCCTCAGAAAAACACGTCAGTGTTGAGAATAGTTGTTTTTGGTTATATCTTTGTCTAATGTTAGCTGATTTCGAAGTATGGTCAATGTCAAATTGAGGACGCTACGAACATTCTGGAATTTCATAAAGCAGGGAAACTATGCGAACAAAATTTATAATTTTTTACATAAACTATCTGATCAAGTATGAAAAAAGTAAAACAATATTTCAAATATTTCTGTTATATTAACATTTCAATTAACAAAATGTTTTTAAAGACACAGACGTATTGACAGAGTACATAACAATTTAAACGTCCGTATAAAACACTAGCCTTGTTTTCATTCATCATATTCACGATTTCACTCGGAAGACGACATTCGTGTAACTTAACATTAATACGTACTTTTTTAGCTCAAAATATTTTCGTTGGGTGAACATAGTCTGCAAACTTTAATGGAGTGTTGACGAAATATGGATTTTCGTAATTAGTTACAATGTAATTCGAAGCCTCACTATTTCGAAGTATTTAACGCGGTCCCGATGACTTCGGATCAACGAGTCGTCTGCGCCAATCAACTAGGTGCTAGTTTACAGTTTACAATTCAAATCAAAATTGACTTCGAATGTTGAAAATATGAACCTCTGACCGAGATTTTCTATTCGAAATACCAAAAAATTAGGATGTTTTAATTCGGCTCAACGAGTTAATTTTTCGTTAAAATAAGAAGGATAAAAAACGGGACCAGACAAATCTATTCGAAAGACTGAATAAATTTAATTCGAATAAACGGTGTTCGGGTCAACGAGGTTCAGCTGTAGTATAAAAATACATCTTACCTAGATTTCTACTTGTGTATGTTTTTGTAATAAAATCACAGTTTATCTTTTTAGTTTTGCAAAAATCGTAATTACTTTCAAAGACACACATTTTCGTTCTTTGGTTAGACGTGTAGTATAAGTATCTTTCCTGTGTTCCTGGTGTGGATGGGAAAATCCATCCTGAGGGCGTAGTGCAGCATGATTAAATGATACGGCCAATCAAAATCAATTCGTGCCTTGCTGCACGAAGCCCGAGGGACGAATTTTCCCATCCACAACAGGAACACATGATATATACTTTTTCGTGCATATTTTGTTTCATTTAATTCTATTGTGCCTAAAGCAATAATCGCGACCTATTTTATTATAGTAAAGCAAGAGCGTAGCGATATTTTATTTGCAACATCGGCCTCACGGTTTAATATGGGCCATTGTGTTCACTAAAATAAAATCGTCTGACGTTCAAAACTATGTATTTCCATTAAATTCTGATATTAGAGCAATAGTTCGTGACAGTCTTAAGAACAGGAAAAAATATTAATTGATGGAGCAAACCGCTTTTCGTTAAAACACAGAATAACCTGTCTGGAATGTGCATAACACGATGGATGAATACGCGTACCTGGAAGTTCGTAGCAAACGGGAACTCGGCAAGATTGATTCATTTTCATTTACAAAGTGTTTTATCGTGATTTATTTACATAAATATGTGAATTTATTACAAATCATCATCAAAAACATCAAAATGGAAAAGGTAAGATGTGTTTTTCAAATAAGTTTTAATTATTTCCTTGTGTCCGGAATCGAGGTCATCGCACTTAACGTCAGGATTTTCTCACGGTCGATAGTTTAGAAACTTAATTTATTTATGTCATATAGTTGAAATTGACAGCTGTCTGTTATTTTGGGTGCTGTATAATTACACGTGTAACGAATATAACACTATCTTAACTGTTTACAGCCAGAACTCAGCAAAATTAAGACAATTTCGTACAAAAGAAGTGCACGGGAAATCGTGTGGTGTAAGCACCGAATGTTGATGCGGAAGTCCTTGTCCCATATGCAAGAAATATTATTCCTTATGTATTATGTTGTTTAACGGTATTTTCTTGCACATTTTCTTCAGCTCAGATTGGGGCCTGCACCACCGCGGACGACTGCAGCGCAAACATGGAGTGTTCCGGTGGCGCATGCGTCTGTACTTCCGGACACACGGCCGTTGCAGGAGGCGCATGCATCCACCGTTAGTTTTTTTCTAGAAACGTGTATTTAATCTACATGTATTAAATAGTTTTACTAGTAAGTCACAGTAATATATTTTGATATAATAACTGTATATTTTAATGCCGGTCCGATACATCTCTTGGTTAGAAAGCTGGTGTGACAAGTCATGGGTTGTGCGTTAGCAACCGTCGTTGCCAAATTTCTTCTTTAGTAGTTTGGTTAAGACATCATTTCTACAGTCATTTGTCACCAACAAAGCGGTTGCCAGTCCCTTTACTAGTATGTGCATTTGGTACTAGTGTTAGGTCACCTTAGCCTTTCAATGAAAAGTTTTAGTAGGTTTACCGACGAATGAATCAATAACAAAATCATCGTTCATAATGAAGGAAAGACAAACGTACAGCAAACCAAGCGACAACAAATCTAGGGCATGGTGCAAAGCTATTGTAACTTTTTATAAAAATTAAAGTAGTTGCAATAGTTTTTCACCAACAAAAACCGTGTAATTATTCTACACCTCCAGTCGCCCTGCTCACGTTTATCGTGCTGGTATGTGTATTCTGCGGCGTCTCCTGGATCACCCTCGCCGTCTACTGCTTCTACTGGAGGCGACGAATACCCCAACTCAACCCCATTACTCCGGTATGTTACTTTTACCTGTACGTATTTTAATATAAGGATAACACTGTTCTAGATATAAAAATTGTGAATGTTTTACATGTTTTGTGCAACATTTTAAAAAGTCTATTCTTATTAAAATAAAATGATTTCACATTGCATTAAAATGAAATAAGAGGTTTTAATGCAACATTTTTAAACAAAATAATTTTATCGTTGTTTAAATAAAAATTTTAATTCGTTTATATTTCTTATTATTTTGTTTTTCGGTTCATTTTATATTATAATGCATTGTGTGGTAATGTAAACTATGTGTTGTTTAGCAAACCAGGCCTGATCCACCAGTTGGAAAGATTGCACCACTGAGAGATAGGGTAAATCATCATCATCATCATCATCATCATCATCATCATCATCATCATCATCATTATTATCATCATCATCATCATCATCATCATCATCATCCTCACCATCACCATCATCGTCGTCGTCATTATCATCATCATCGTCGTCATCGTCGTCGTCGTCGTCGTCATCATCATCATCATCATCATCATCAAAATCTAAATATTTTTTTTTATGTTTTATCATTATGATCATAACCACCAACATAGTCATCATGATGACACTATACGAACTTAAAGGGGATATGTCTGATCTTTTTATCAATATACCCAAGTTTTTTTGTAACATACGTCCATAGGTGCCGAAAAATTGTTGACTTCCACCGCTTATTTGTTTATGTGTTATGTTTACATATAGATTGTTAATGCCAGGTTTATTCTATTTGTCAGGTTTTTCTTATGTTTATGTTTAGCATATGTGTTAATTCAGTAGTCTGAGACATTTATGGTTTTCGATCAAAGAAGTAACATGATCATACATACTCGTTTTACATGTTTTTAATACTATTTGAACACATACAAAACTACGATTATTATGTTTCTCTATAGAAATTGCCTCACCACGTCAGAGCAACGCCTTCTTCTGGACACACACCAACACGTGTAAGTAGCACGTGTTTCACCGTGTGAAGCAAACTTTCATAATGTGAAAATTGAGTTCTCTTCCTCTTGATGTTCCAAATAAGGCAAGTTTATTACTTACCGCACTAAAACAGTAATAGAATAAAAGCAATTTGTGTACGTAGGAAACGTTTTGAATTGTTTTATTGCTTTCAATTAGATGTGTTCGTTACTGACGTCGTTTTGTTCTTGATCATGCTATAAAACAAAACGCAACACAAATAGTTGTGATTTAACTTTTGAGTAATCCCAATGCCATGGAATGGTTCCCGCTTTGTCGGGTGCGTTCATTATAAACTGCAGATATTACAACCGTGGCGAAACTCGTATGTTCGTTTATGTCATCGTTTTGTTATTTATTATGCTCAAAAATAGAACAAAACAGAAATAGTTGTGATTTAACGTTTGAGTAATCCCTTTAGATTGAATGGTTCTCGTTTTGTTGGATGTGTTCGTTATACACTGCATATATTACAACCGTTGCGAAACTCGTTTGTTCGATTATGTCATCGTTTTGTTCTTTATTATGTTATAACACAAAAGGAAACAAAAATAGATGTGGTTAAACGTTTGAGTAATCCCATTAGATGGAATGGTTCTGGTTTTGTTGGATGTGTTCATTATACACTGCAGATATTACAACAGTTGCGAAACTTACTGATATTGTTATGTTGTTTATTATGCTATAAAACAAAACCAACCAAAATAGTTTTGATTTGACCTTTGAGAAATATTATTTGATTTACGGTTCACGTTTTGTTGGATGTTTGTCTTATACCCTGCAGATATCACAACCATGGCGAAACTTTAGCGACCGAAGTGATACTGCAACCAGTGATACTCTCGGACAAACGGAAATGGCCATCACTAATGCGAACATGGGGGGCTCGCAAACCAAACTCATAGGCAATGATAGTGAACAAGAAAAGCATGGTCGCCGATCACATAAAGATACATTGGGAATAAAAATGGCAAGAGTAAAAACGCAGGACCATCTCAGTAAGCCGTCTGGAAGTTTTGATCAAGACCCTTTTTGTGTAGTCAATGAAAGGATAAGTGTTGGTGGCGGTGAATCACGTGACCCGTTTACCAGAAGAAGTGATTGTGAGTCATCTAGGGACATGAAGGGAAACCGAGAGGCAATGGACGAAATGAAGAGAGAAATGAGAAACACGCAGCAACCAAGGCGGAAAAGAAAGAAGAAAATGTTTGAATTCCGAGAGCAACATAGCGAACTGTAAATGAGAATATAAACACATCTACTTTAATTGCTTTATTAACCTTCACTGGTCAAATAGGAGTTCGTCCATCGATGTACATCGGTAGCCTCATCATCGCGCAATGATACAAGAAATCTTTAAACAATCTATTTTTAGATTCACAGTCAAAGCTTCTCTACTTTACTTGATTTTTAATCGATTTTTTTACTTTTGTTTATTGTTCCAAACTCGGATGCTAGTTATCAAATTAACGCATAGGAACTCTAAGCCGTTGGTTATCACCGCAATATACCACACTAACTTTTGAATGATTTCTTAAATATACCGTGTATTAGCTCTGGAGCTTTCATTTTAATTCTGATGCCTTTTTCGACATACATTTGATTGGCCGTATCATTTGATCATCTGTCTTCATGGATTCTGATATTAAATGTGTATTAACAAATCAGTTATTTCTTTTTTGTATTGTCTTATTTGCAGACAAATCAAAATAAAATAAAGGTTGTCTTATGTGCAGCAATTTGCATGTTATTCTGCAATGGTTGAAGTCTTAGTAGACATAAATACTGTTTAAACTAAATATAAATCACGTTGGCATAATAAAAGTATATATTAGGGACTTAACATTATTATATTTTATTGTTGTTTTTGTTAAAATAGTTATAATATATTTATAATTATATTTATTATTATTATGATGATGATGATGATGATGATTATTATTATTATTATTATTATTATTATTATTTTCATTATTACTATTATTTGTTATTATTTTACATTCATTATTATATTGTCCCGGAACTACCCCTGTCCCGGAATCCCTTCACTAATGTATATAAAATAATGTTGCATAAGTATAGTTAAAGACAATCAAGTGGCTGTTGCAAAACTAATTTTTTGATGTTGCAAACATTTTCTTGCAGGCTACGGATAGGTTTCTAAAATTGTTAACTGACGTGTTACTGTCATATAGTGTCGTTAATTGATATTGCGAGGTGATTTACACTCGGTCGTAGACTTAACGTTGTCAGGAAACTAAAGATGATCAGTCTAGCCTTTTAGTGAAATAACATCTTAATGATGGGATGATGTGTACATTTAAGGCATCATTTGTATGCGAAGGATTCCTAGAAAATGGCCCAAAACAGCTAATTGATTGAATTTAGTTTGTAAGAAATATACTCAACAAAAGAGGAAAGAACTACACTTTAATAATCAGATTTTCTCGTTATGTATTGTATTTATTGTACTATTAAACATCATAATACATGTATTAATATTTTATTTTCTTCATTAGTCAAGTTATTCAGATAAGCATGGGTTTGTAAACAAGGGCAAGTTATCATGTAATTAATACCAGAGTCAAAAGGGTAAAAATGTTGGTAAAATATCATTAGTACAAAATTCCCTTTATAAAGAAAAACATAATTATTTTACTAATAAAATAAGCAGTCATTTAAAACAATATATTTTAACAACGGCAAAAGAACTATATAACTCCGTTTGCAAAAAAGTTCAATGTAAAGGTTTCATGGTTTGTTGCCGGGGACTACAAAATGGGTTCTAAGCACACGTCATTAGAAATGACACACACGTGAACACTTTCTTATGAAACTGATGAAAGGGAAAACCCTCAGGAAGCATAGCCTGCACGAGAAAACAGCAGCCTCGGTTTTATTGAAGCTGTTTGTCAGTAGTAATGAATGATGCCACACCAATGACGCCCCTAGCGCATGAGCGAAACTCCATTTTTAAATGTAAAAACATACATGTACAGTTCATGATCCCTGAGGACCAGAAAAATAGGACTACACAATGATGTAGTACGGGGCGACTTTTTTACAGCCGCCACACAGGCACTAAACACCAGCTGTAGTTAGAAATATTAAACTGATGAAAGGAAAGCCCTCAGGAAGCATAGCCTGCACGAGAAAACAGCAGCCTCGGTTTTATTGAAGCTGTTTATCAGTAGTAATGAATGATGCCACACCACTGACGCCCCTAGCGCATGAGCGGAACTCCGTTTTTAAATGTAAACAACATACATGTACAGTCCATGATCCCTGAGGACCAGAAAAATATGACTACACAATGATGTAGTACGTGGCGACTTTTTTACAGCACTTAACACCAGCCGAAACCATTGGGGTGTCGAATAACGGTATTTTTGACAAAACCACTCACTATATTGTTGAACTCTTTATTCTGTTCAAATGAATGTGATTTTAATCGACTAAGCAAACCAAAAAAAAGCATCAACAATTGTAACCATTTTGTGTGATTTCCATTCTATCCTGTCATGATTGAAAGGCTATTGGATTAATTTTTGCTTCAACAGATTTTGAAATGTTCTCTTGTCGTTTTCATATACAGATATAATGTAACTAATTCCATACACAGTGTCATATCAGTACTGCAAAATATAAATACAAAATCCTATGTAATGATGCGCATACTTTTTTTAGTTAACTGTATCTTATTTATACTTCTTTGCTAAAATATACCGTTTTGAAACAAAGAACAATGTAATATGTAATTATTACACTTCCTTTCGCCAATTGCAGAAAGGGTTAACAATGCAAAACACGTTCATTTATTGCACCTATTTCTAAAACAAAATGATCTACATATAGAATATTGTAATAATGTTAACGAGTCATTGTCGTAAAGAACTTAAGGTCCAGCGACTCATGAGAAAAATCGGATTAGATTACTCTGTGTTTTCTCATCTGTTAATTGTAACACAGCACGCATCTTGTCGGACCGCAGGCGACCGCATTCATGCCGATGTGTTTATTGAATGTCGTTTGGAGCGATAAAGGCAAGTCCTTGGGCACCGGTGTGTAGCGATGGAATTACGGCTTTAGACTTATCCATTTTTAATACCTGAACATAAATACAAACGTATTGAATAGTGCAACAACAAGCTACATTTGTTATTTATACCGATTTAATTAACGAGCCAATGTATCACACACGTACATCGTTTGGCACTTGAACGAGTGTTGTAAACCAATTTGAGTTAATTAAGAGGTAACAAAACCAGTTTTGAAGCACATTGAAGATCAAAGAGAAAGTTGAAAGCTCACTTATAAATTAACAGCTTCAAATCTTCTTGTATGGCGTAAAGTGAATCGACCATAGGTTGGTTGAATGCTGGGATAACCATATCGACAAAGGCGTTTCTTCTAGCACATTAAGCTTGTTAGTATGTCAATGTTTCTGTTCTGTTTGATTGTTTCTTATGCATACTTCTTCATTTAAGAACTATATGACACAGTCGAGTGAGATACGTTTTGGCATTCTAGATTACAGACATAAATACAATTATAAATGCAGTGAGTTACAATTTTCGTAACTTTCCATTTATAAGGGATTATGTTTAGTCATTTAGGAAACCCATAGACCTTGTTGTTAACAAAATGGTACAAATCTATAAGTTAGGAAAAAGTATTTAAAAGACAAACAGAGTCAACGTAAAGCAATTTTAGGTAATTGCGATAAAATTAAACGTTGGCAGGTTTTACAATCTGCCGTTTATTCTATGATGTCAGAAAAATCATTTGTATTTTGATTGATAAAATTATTTTTAAATACAACAATATAAATGTTTAAACTGTTATGTTTTTGGTTGAAATGTACGAGAAACATATACGTTCCTAACTTTGTCTAAACATTTCACAATTACTCACCCTGGTACGTTGTATAATTCAATGTTTTGACAATATTTAACGATACCAAATAAAACCATTGCGGTTTCAATATAATGCCGTGTCCTTTTGCTTTTTTTCATTCTCAACAATTGCCTATTAGACATTCATTATTGTAATGATAAGTTCATTGCGGGACGCAAACAAGATTGCAGTAATAACTCAAAAGTACAGAGCCATATGTGCGTTTAACATAAAACTAACAACAAAGAAACAAATTCAAGAAGTAAAAGCAACACGCATGCGCTGATTATAAACGTTCCACATACCAAAAAGCCCAACATATACTACTAGTAATATGTTATTTTCCAGACTACTGAAACTATAGTTTTTCTTAATGTCTGTTGCGTCATGATGTTGTAAGAGTTTTTGTGTCGTTCCTTGTGTTAGTTTTTGTACGGGTCATTTTGTCATGGTGCCCCTAAACATGACATATCTACATTGTTTACAACATTCTTTGTTTGAAGAAAATCAGCTTACAGTTCAGCTTGGCGGAGAGAGCACGCTTAAGTCTAAAAAGGATAGAACAAACATACAATAAGATTAAAGGCGAGAAATGGAAGTTGATGGTTAATTATAGTCAGGAGTGTATTTACCAAAAATTGCAATATATCCATTTTTTAAATAACTTTTTTTGTGTGTTTATGTTTGCATTTACTGATATTGCAAATATTTAAAGCCGGCAATAGTTATTAAAACACTACTGCCCTTTTTACACTCGTTACATTTCAACGGTTCACTCAGAGAGCAATCACCTATAAGTTCATGTGTTACATGCAGATTCGCGATGGTTTTTAAACAAAAATAATATTTTGTTCACAGAATGAACCAATAGAATGCCAATCCTACCAAGGTACTGTGGCAATGTGTCAATTACACACTTATGCTCCACGTAGGTTTTGCCATGTTGACCATCGATAACATTATTCTAATTAACGTCGGGACAAACCTAACGCTATTTTAGGATATGGACTTACTTTACAAGCTTAATTATCTAAGTTACACCATAGAAGACTCTGCATGCCCAAAAGGAGACTGAAGAGAACTCAGTATGATTTGACGGATGTTTCTAAATAACTGACAGTACTATAGAAAATAAACACAAACTTCAAACTAGTTGTGTGCTTTTGAGCGTCATATGTAAACATTTCGTGTATCGATGCACAAAACGCCACATTTGTAGGTTCAACATTTTAAGAATCAACGTTGGATTTTGAGGTATTCTGTGCTTTTAAAACTTCATGACCAAACTTATTATGAACGGCATATAAAATGTCGAAACTGACCAGCATCGAAATACAGTTAAAATTTAACTTATATTGTAGTGAGTCACATCCTTTATAGCGGACAATCGTCCATAACAAGCAGAATATTTATGTTATACTAAGCGGTACTCTTATCCAACACTCAAAACATTAAAATAACAAAAAGCACGACATCTATAGCTTTTTACCTTAGATTACGTAATATGCTATGTTATAAAGTGTTTTTTAGCTAGAGTCTAACTTTAAACAATGTTGAATGCCAATCATTTAAATGCTTTTTATAACACGTATGATTGAATAGTTGTGTTTTCTGACAACGTAAAATCCACGAAAGTGTGTAAATCACCTTGCACTATCCTTTAACCATATACTTTGACAGAGATATCACGTTAGTTAAGAATTTAAGAATTCATTCTGTAGTCTTTATAACAATTGAATCAATATTTTTCATATGCCATATATGTTCTCTGTGATTACAGTTTTGCCTTAACTGTAACGCTAAAGTATACACAAATAAAACGGATGCGTTTAGCCATACATATTATTGCCTCAGAGGAGCTTTATTACGTTTGTTGGCACTCGAACTATATTCTTTTTATCTGAGAGAATTAATATAACATAACAACTATTTTATGTTAAGTGTTTGTTGTTTAGGTCCGCGTAATGTTCACTTGTTCCTTTTATGTCATGGTGTACTAAACAAGACTGTGTATCCATATTCTATGCCATGTTAACTTTGGTCATATTTTCAGTTGCCAAAAGTGTTTGAAATACTTTCAAGCTATTTGGTATAACGGTGTTTTTGTTTAATTGGAATAGTTGTTATATCCATTGATACATAAATATACATTTTATCTGTTTCAAAATCAAAGTTTCAGAAAACATTTACAAGTTCAATACTGTTGCTGGAGAATCAATATCTCCTTTAATTATGCCTGAATGCTCGAGGTGACTATTTTAGCAAAAGGGTATCAACTGACTTATAAGGTTTGTTAGTTCTTGCACAGATACAATGAAAGTGCCTGTTAGTTTTAAGCATTTTAAGGAAACAAACAATACATTTTTGTAGTTTACTCCTTCAAATAAATATCTCAAATACCAAACAAGTAAAGTAAAGTAACCGTTAATTAATGGTAATCTCTACGTTTACATTGTGAATGCCATTGTTTCAGAACATTGCATAACCTTTATGTTTTAAGCTTAATTATTAAAATGTGACCTTCAACGACATTCCCTGTACCAACAGAGAAGCGGAAGTAACATCTGTAGCAGTTGACACATCTTTCTTTAAACCTTTCAGAATAAAAGCATTTCCCTCCATGCTTTGTATTTTGTACAAGTAGCTGAGTGAGTACAAATCGTTACTAATTTAAAATTATATTTGGTACATAAACACATCTTTAAGGTGTTTAAATCCATAATTCCACGCAAATACAGAGAGCTTGCCTTCGTTTTGTAATGACATATATAACAGTTTCCGATCATCCTGAGGCATTCATGTGGCATACCATGGTGTCAAGTGTGTCAAAGGGACGCATTAAGAGCACCATTACAGTGGGTTGTGGGTATGCATATAGCAAAAGATACCGGTCATTGAACACGACCAAGGAAGTTTCACAGTAAACGTTCTCATTGTGTTGTACTACAATTAGGATCTGATTTACACAATTGTGTCTTGATAAAAATAAAATATCGATGACAAATTTAAAATACAGTTGGTACACATACATTCGTTTCCAGTAAATGAAATGCCGTGTAGCATTATTATTGATGAACAGCCTCAATAAAACCGAGGCTACTGTTTTCCCATGCAGTCTTTGCTTCCTGTGGGCCTCCCCTTTTCTCAGTTTAATAGAAATATTGTATGACCAGACGATTTACTAATGCTCATATCTGCAGTGAACACATGAACACAAACATTTATTCTAATAACAAAGAACTCAACGTGACTAAGATTCGCCATTAATAGAATGAAACATAAAATGCTTAATACATGTATAATGTAACGTCAGCATAGAACATAGAACAATAATTATAATAAATACTTTATTTATTTAAATTCATTTTACGATCATTTGTTTTATTATCAAAATACATTGTCAACGCCTAGGTGATTGCACAGCGTTCCCATAGCGTTTCCACAGCGTTGCTAGCGTTTGCACAGCGCGCACCTCAGCGATCTGCAATTTTTAAACGCTGTGGGAACGCTGTGAGGACGCCACTCTGGTGTGACATGGGTTTTAAGTATATAACCATGTCCGAAATATATGCAGT
>Ga0224511_10001298_pt1 | contig 14740 bp, 9 predicted proteins | sample SF_May12_sed_USG_2_FD_169988 | JGI IMG/M metagenome (GOLD analysis project Ga0224511, IMG submission 169988) | Sediment microbial communities from San Francisco Bay, California, United States - SF_May12_sed_USGS_8_1 | ecosystem: Environmental > Aquatic > Marine > Sediment | place: USA...
ATGTCGTGGTTGTTGTGAGAAACAGCATTTTTACCCAAATGGGGCTTCAAGAATAGGTCTACATGCTTCTTAGTCACACCTTGATTAGAATAGCATCTGCCGCTTCTCCGAAATTGAGGCTCATATCCTTGTTAAACGCTGCCGACTGCAAAACAAAAGGTGAATTTGGTAGCTCAGTGGTAGAGAGAGGGTGGGAGAGTAACAAGATTGTTATCTTTGCAGCAGTTTTTTTCAGAATTGTAATTAGGTAAACCTAGCCTTGATAACCAACCAGTTAGAAACTGAATCAACTTAAATCATAGTTTCGTTCAAATTTATGTACACCTCTAATATTCAATGAAGGATTGCTTTGAAGTTCTGAAGTTTTCGTAAATGAGGGGTGATCAGCACTGAAGTTACTGCCTTGTTAATTTGCATAGATCTTAAGGGCCTGCCACACGATGGTGAATTTGCGAAAAAAATCGCGAACAAATCACAAAAAAGCGCAAAAATCGTAAAAACGTTATGAAAAAATTCGCCTTGTGAACTTCCGATAGCTGTTTCGCGCAAAACTCGCAGTTCTAGCATGCAAAATAAAATCACAAATTGTGCTTACAAGGCACGCGCTGATTGGCTCAATCACTTCTATAGCTGTGGGAATCCAAAGGCTATAAAGTAGAAAGTCAAAATGACCAGCTACATCCGACTTGAAATCTGTTTTGAGCCAGTTTGGGAGCAGTCATCATCACAGAGCAAGAAACAATGATAACACTTGAGCACCAGAGCATCAGAGGTGATTATAAAATGAAATCTGGTCGAAGTTACCAGAGAGTAGTGGCTAGTTGAGCCTGACTGCGAGCAAAATCCCAACGCACAGTTTCTAACGACAGTTTGACCGGAAATAGAACCCGGACATGCCGCGAACTACGCAGTCTCATCGGCCTCGGTCATACGTGCTTATAGGAAACACTAGTAGTTTGCAAATAATGATTGCAATCATGCGGCTAGGAATGCGAATTGCAATTTTTCCATGATTTGCGATGAGCTTATCGCAAAATCGCAAATTCGCTATCGTGTGGTAGGCCAAAAGCGAAGCTACGGGGTCAGGCTTTCCTATTCAGGCGGTTTGGTGTATTCTCCCACTGTGAGGGTTACAGAAAGTTTTTTTCAGATGTGGTAGGACATGGAAATCAGGTAGGTATGATACTTACAGGTAGGTGCTCGCCTGTGAAATCTTGTATAACAGAGCGCACAACTCCAGAAACTTCTGTGTGACGCACCAGATCAGTCTTCGTGGTTTGCTCTACGATATTTCAAGATACCATTTAAAATCATACCAGTTTATGGGGTGTTTTCAGAAAACCGAACACTCCTCGGGCATTGCCCAGCCACACAGCTGATGCACTCACTAGGGTCAAATTGGTCACGGGCAAATGACGCATTGGCTTGCTTCGGGGCTCATCCAGACAGCCAACACACCGGACTAGGGATTTCTCCTGTGAAATTTATCATTCTCTCATGTAATCTATTAATCCAATGCACAAGGATGAAATTCACTTGCCCCAAAAAGGACTAGGCCTTTTTAGGCGCGCATGTTAAGACTGAGGGTCATGACAAAGATAGAAGTGGTTGAAATCAGGGAAAGAAATTTTAGTAATTTCTTCTTAGATGTTTCAACATATCTTGGCTGCAGCTCGTTGAGCCCTACTTACTGTCTATGGCAAGATGTAGTGATTGGTCGAGATTAGCTATCATGGCCGACACTGCTGATCTATGCAGAGAAAGCAGCTCATCCACTGAAAATTAACACGCAATGTAAAGAGAAGAAAATTATTTTGGGATCTACTCGCCAGAGGATTTTGAATAGGACAAGTTCTATTGCATATAAACCCTACTGCTCTATGTTGCAGACTTAATGCAGGTTTCTTGTTAAACTCAACATTGCACAGTAATACTGGTATGTCATATTGGTTGCAGGGAAGCTCGTTCTGGGGTTGTATGGGTAGTGGGCCATTCCCGCTCCCACGTGTCTTCGCCAGTTTGTGAACATGATGGAAGGCTAGCTGTCATGTGGCTGGTTCATTGACCTGAAACTGGAGAGTCTGTCTACTCTGTGAAGCCCAGATTCAGTGCACTGCGCGAAGGAAACTGCTGAGTACAATGGGCAGAAAGGAGATGTCATATGGTGCCATCTGAATCAGAGTTTGAAGAAACACCATAACCCTTGACTTGTTAAGTAGAATGTAATCTTAGGTTACCTTCCTCATCAGAAGCCTCGTTAGAAAGGCACTCTGTGATTTTACTGACTGACGCATTGAGATCCTCAAGAAACTTCTTGATATCAGCTTCCTTCAATTCAGCGAAGCTTCGTTCAGCTAAAAACACAATTAACTCTCCACAATTAAAAATATGGCGGTGTAAAATTTGCGTTGACATTGGATGGTGCCCGTTGATAATGAGTGTGATTACTAGGCTTAGCCCGTCAATTAAAAAAAAAACTACTGATTTGTTGGAAATGATTCAAACTGCTTTTCTCCTTAGCCACTTGGGTATCGTATTTGACTGGCTTTCTACGCCTTGGGTTTGCTAAAGCGGTCGGAGCTAGGAATTATGTGAGGAGCTCACGCTCACAGTGGGTGCTCTGCATGACTAAGACTTGACCCAGATCTCTCAGCCTTGAGCCAAGTGTTCTGACCATTGAGCTATCCTGCAATCCTAATTCAGTTAAAGAACCTTTGATTCAAGGAATGAAATGTTCCTGTATCTGGAACTATTCCCTATTTACAAATTTAATACTTTTAATTCATAAAGGTACTTACGTTCATTGTAGGTGGAACTGGTTTCCAGAGATTGAGCGGATAATTCTTTATCCCATTCACTCAGCTTGGAACGCAGACAATCTGTAAAAGAATTATGTAAACATATACAGTTCTGAGCTCCACAAGGCCCTTTCTTCAACGGCATCTTATTCAGCATTGTAGACCTCATGACGGATGTATGTAGTGTAACCCGACTCTTCGGTATGTTGAGGAGATTGAAGTTTGCGACATTTCCCCCGACCCCACCAGATGTCAAAGAGACGGTTTATCTGGCTATTACTACTAGGGTAAAAGCCTAAATGACCACCTATGCTGTATGCAATGTAGATCACTTCTAAAATATTTGTAAGAGATACGCCTCCTCCATGACTTCGTACAGATGCTGTGGTGTATACAAAAGTGGAGGTCATCAAATAGCCAGTGACTGTCAAGAAAATGGCTATTAGAGAGCCCATTGTACTGGGTATGGTGTAGCTGAGGGGGTGCCACTACTTTTTTTCACCACCTTTACCTTCCCAGCTCTGAAGAGAGTCGGATATCCATATTCATTGCCAGGTGAACAGTGAGCAAGCTTTTAAAAAATCCCGTAGAGTATGAACAGAAGAAAAAAGAGAATTTGTAAGGTATCAGATTGTGGAGACCAACCTCTGACCGAGTTCTCTCCTGGCTTTGAGTTAGTACTAAAGAAGCTATCTGCATCTAATAAGTTGCTAGTACTGCGACTAGGTTCACTACTAGCAGGAAGTGCTGAGTTGGTTCTGTGACTGAGAGTGCCCATTGACTGCTCGAAGTCATCCAGCGACAGGCGAGGAATAGCATCTTCGGGATTAACAGAATGGTGATCATTTTCTGGCAACAGAACAAAGGCCACTCATTTTACACAAAATGATTGCGACTAAGCTTTGCAAGCATTAGACATCAAGTCAGAAGTGCTCCGAGAAGCAGAAGACAAGCATACATCAACCAGCGTTCAATATATTATAACTTAAATAGCTGGTTTTGATTTTCTGATCTGCCTGCATAGAAGCAACAAATGGCACAGAGCAGTATATATGACCAGTTCACAAGCATTATCCATGTATATAAAGAAGTAAAGAATGTCCCTTAGCCATGGCCATTTGGAGAAGTGGCTGTTAGAGAGCCAACTTGTACCGAATGATGGGGTGGGTGAGGTGGAATGCCACTCCTCTTCCCCACTGCCTAACTTATTCCCAGGCCTGAAGAGAGCCGGTGACCATTCCCTTCTGGGTGACCAGAGAGTTTTTGAAAAATCCCGTTGCACAAGCTGTCTTGAACACGAGACCTTCAGCACGAGTGCTCTAACCTCTCGGCTACAGCGTCACCACTCCGTGTATATTTCAGAACGTCATGTTCAGCAAACCAAATAGGTGGGCTACAGCTCATCGCACTTACCTGGGTTTAATCTGTCATTTAATCCTTGGATAATGTTACCAGAACCCGTTCTCTGGAAACTCTGAGTGGATGTATCGAATGCCCAATCATTGGCTTGTCTATTGTAGTTCCTAAATGAAAATGTTCTGCACTAGATAACTATATTCTTTGCTGCTGCGCTTTTGCTGGGTTTATACGAGGATATTCTGTAACAAATCTATTATCGACATAATTCGAGATAATCGGAGATGAACATTGAACGATTATCAATCTAGTCTCAATGCAGTAATGGGTCCACGATTTTTGCTGACGAATATTCGGTGAAAGGTTTCGCCGATGAATGCCCTGTATACACCCAGCAGGTGAAAATAATTTCAAACATATTTATGCCTAATTCAAAAGAACTATAACAAATGGTTGTTTCGTCTGAAGACACTGCGGTGATTGTAAATATGGGTAAAATATCTATAGCAGAGACACTCAAGTGCAGGAGCAGGCGGGTGTGAGAGAATGGCCATGGAGGTATTGCCAATATACCAGTGCAGCCATCACCAGAGAACTGAGAGTAAGCAAAGTAGCAATGTTAGAGCGAAGTGCAGACAACCCAGGCTTGAAAACCAGACTACCTGGTCAGTCAACTGAGTATCAATGGGGTGAGATGTACTGCGCAGATATTATCATCATAGAACATGTAAAATTTGATGAGTGTTTTTATGGAGTGTGTGACTTGATGTGATGTGACGTGACGTGACATGACGTGATGTGATCTGATATCTCCGATGTGAAGACAAAAGCGGGGAAAATACCCTGTCATTCCGACTCCCAAAAAAAATACAATGAAACAGCCAAGAACAATAGCCACATCTACTGCTCTTTGATTTTGTATCACAACTTCTCATTTAAAACCATCATTAGTATACCTACTAATTGTGAATGAGAAATAAAACATACATACATACATACATACATACATACATACATACATACATACATACATACATACATACATACATACATACATACATACATACATACATACATACATACATACATACATACATACACACATACATGAAAGGGTTAGCTGATTGCGATGATTGGTGTGTGTGTGTGTGGTGCCAACCTGAAGTACTCTTCGATGCCAATAGGGTCCTAGTTTGGGACTCATCCATTAGCGTGGCATATGCCGAATTTTTCTCATCAGAGTGATACTCACAAGTTTATCTGCTCCTCGTGTTCTGCACATATGTAGGTCTCTGTTTGCGGTTCCCATACTGCGCATAGTTTACATATCCACTGTTCACATACAGAACATAGAGCCCTTCTTTTAGCTATAGGGCTCAAAGTCTCCCCGCACTGGGCGCAGTGACGAGGCTGATTTTGATGCGGAGGTGGATGGTGACGGAGAGGCTCGGGGTGATGGCGAAAAGGCTCAGGGTGGTAGAGTGAGGAGAGAGATGAGTAATGGGATGGGTGTTCAGGGTAGGGTGGGGCAAGAGAATGGCGTGGGGGCGGATACCCGTACGGACCAGAGTCATAATGGCCTCTTGGGTCATACTGCGAATCATTCGGATATCCGTTATAAGATACTGGTGTATACAGTGACTGTTCAGAGTGGTAAAGGTTGCGACTAGGAGCGAGGCCGTGGTTAGAGGGCCCACGACGCGAAGGACCGGTGAACTGTTCAATAGAGGAACGGAGGGAGTTAGAGGGAGGCTGTGGTGGGGGTAGAGGTGGTTTAGAGGTGATCACAGAGGGTGTGTCTCCTGGCCTACAAAGTGCATAGAATAGAATAGAGCATGCAATAACAGATAAAGACAAACAGAGTAAGTATGTGCAAACTTGACTGCACACCGAGCGGTCCGAAAAAAGTATTGCATAATTTACTACCACAAAATAAAATGGAATTCCCGCTTTGGCTCATTCGAAAATCCCATGTCGTATCCAATGAGCAGCCAGGAGGAATTTCAGCAATGGTTTCTGGATGCTTCTCATTGGATAGGACATGCGATTCGGAAATGAGGAGAAGCTGGCATCCCGTATCTCATTCCGTGTGTAATACTGACAGCTGATGTCACCAAATACATGACAACAGATCATCAATTGCAAAGGCAATAACATTGTAGGAGATTCCGGTGTGCACCCAATCTGTACTACAGATAGTCAAATAACAGATTAACCAGCTGAAGAGAGAGTGAAAACACGGTTCCTACAGAGTGAAGAGGATGCTGTACCTGGTCAAGCGTTTTCTACCGGAAAACACATGACCTGGTCAGGCGGCACACAAAAAACCCAACAGGAGTTATCAACACTTACTCAACTTTACAACAGAATTTGCAGATCCGTTGCTTTGCCAGCAACGAGTCGGGATCAAGGCAAAATTTGCAAAGAGCGTAAGAACACTTGTCGCATATCAGAGGTCTATTAGAGAAAAAGCTGAATCTGGACAGACAGCCAATGCAGTAACTGTCATTGATAGAACCTCTCTGCCCAGTGAGTGCTTTACGCCTTTGCGATTCTTGCCTAATCTCACTCGCTAGTCTCCTAAAAGTAACGCTACTCAATGACTACTCAACTAAAAGTTTTGTTAGCAAATGCAATGTTAGTGGCAAAATGTGAAGTGTGAACCAAGTATCTTTAGCTTGGTTATAATAATAAAAATGCTCATTTTTCGAACTCACAAGAGGACCAGGTATTTCATGAAGAAGCCGGACTTGTGCATAAAGTGGTTGAAAGCGAGGGAGAGTTGCAGTAGCATCAGCCTCACTAGCTCCTCAGGAATGGCCTCAACGACAAGGGAGAGTCTTGTCTCGACGGCAGGACATGAGTCAATACGGCGGGAAGTCAATGTCCTGCAGGTTGGGTGTCACTCAACCCAGGCCCTACCCATCTGCTTTGGTTAGCATATATTGGTAGCGCTATTTTGATAGGAGGGGTTTTATAATCAAAGGCAGGTTAAATTCATGGGGAGACAGAACAAAAATACTAAATGCTACTATAAGCCAATGCAATTGCAACTATAGGGATATCCCGTTGCTTGGCAGAGCATATCCTAATCACTACTATTACCTATGAGCGAAGTACTCAAGGCTTCGGACACTGAAGTAGATAGTATGGATAATTTTAGGTTTCCATTCATCACGAACCTAGTTTGATGTAATGCTGATGATATTTTTGATAAAAACTATGATATAACGCAATAGCTTCATAGCATCAAGATCGCCTGGTATGTGTACAGAAAGCCGTGAGTGTTGCAAGGCAAACATACATGTATGATACACGATATAGACTGGGTACCTTTTTGCTTCTGTTTATTCCCCACGTTATTAAATTTCCAGTACGGGTCGTGGAGTTTGATCCCTGATAAACAGGGAGAAATTGACGGAACACGGGAGCAAATTTGGTTAGATGACTTTCCTGCCATTACTATTGACTTGTTTTTGGGATTCGAACTCACTACTCATTGTGTGTAAGTCATGTTTTCTAAACGTTAAGCAACAGCTGCTCCGGTTGGGTACTCCCGGTTTGGAATACATAAAAGAGTGAAGGCTTTGAAGGTGATTTAAAAGCTGTACACCACACATTCTCAGTTCAGACTATCCACTTCAGTCTTGTAGCATATATTGCATCACGCTGGGTCTGGGCGGGTACCCTGGCAAGTACCCTGGTAGAGTGAAACTGGCTTTGGGCTTCCGAGATGGAAATTTGGTATAATTACGCCCTACACCCGAAGATCAAACGCAGGTTTTTCAATGCCTCATGGCGCACATGAAACATTAAAGTCGCTGGGGGTAGGCAAAACCTGCACCAATCTTGACACGGACTTGCGGCTGTTGATTAAAATAACATGTGCATATTCAGCTCAGGCTGGTGCTAATGAACCTGCTGTAATCACGCCTCAGTGACACCAATATACTTGGTATAGTCAGACTGCCCTTACAAAACTTTAAATATTAAGCTCCACAAATTTATCATATCATTAAACGATTGGTAAGGTATCAGAGAAGTCATAATTAATCTACTACATGTATATCAACATTGGAAGGTCTGGTCTGTGATGGGGCGTTCTGCCATTATGGTGGGGCTATGGAGTGGGCATAACTGGTAAAATCGCCAACTGCTCAGTGAAGAGTGGAGACAACTTTCCATGTAAATCACCCATTCACAGAGATGTTTGTATCACTGACCCAATGTGTGATGAATTTGTCGGTTTTTATACGACAGTGACAGCAATTAAATCCAATATTAGACTGAAATCACCACTTATCAATGGAAAACCACAAGGTTTCATCTCTTCTATCGCTGATCAAAAACCAGCCCATTATGCAGGATATAGAACAGTAGTAGGGGTTTCCCAATTATCTTCTATCTAAGTGTGTCATAAGGTGTTACTGGTTGTTTGAAGATGATCATAAATCCAAATTTGCCAAGGGGCGAGTGATTTGATATTTAAATAGTTTTCTTATTTAGTCCTTACGTCTATAGCAGTGAATTTGTTCCCATGCTCTCAAGCTTATCTGATTACATTGCACCGGTACCTCCAGGCAAGTTCCATATATCATATATACCAATGGATAGGTATAAGATTCAAGGAGTAAAGTGCTTTTAGACCCCTGAAGGGGACCTGAGGTCAGAAGAACCTGTATTGCTTTGTATTCCTCTTAATCTTTAAATGGGCTTGTGATGACTTGGCGGCACCCATCTCCTCTCCAAGTGTGTGTGATCAGTCAGAGAAAATCCCTCGGAATACCCCGCCATGGTCGGGAATTGAGCCAGGCCACGGAGAGAACAGACAATGAGATTCATTTTCCCCCTGAGCTATCATGACTGACTTTATAGTGTGATAACTGAGAAAGTATGCACAGTAGTACCAATCCACTACTTGATACACAGGTCAACTGCTGGAAATCATGGGTCAGCTGTTGTTTCAGAGTATACTTCAATAGAGATGGTGTTCATGGCATAGAAGTAAGAAGGGCCCCCTACTTCTATGGTTCATGCCAACTTTACTGGTTATCAACTACAGTAAATACCAAGGCGCTAGGGCTTGGGTTAAAGTCTGGATCGTATCATAAGCTTAGGTTTCCCACCTGATTCTTAGTCGCTCTCTGCTTCGTAAGTCATGATCTCTCTGTAAAACTCCCAGAATCCTCTCGCACTCATTCTCAGACAGGTGATTCAAACTCAGCTTACTCATGGCTGCAACTTTAGAAAAAAGCTTCGTGTTTCCAAGGCGGACAGCTATTGGGCCTACTGAATTCATTTGACCCAGCGTTCCTGGGGGGAATCATTGGGAGAGTCTCTACTTACAAATGTGTGACACGGAGAGTGTTTTTCTATGGGTGGACTAGAATGCTGCGAGAAACGAAGTTTGCGCCTAAACTAGGAATTGAACCAGGGGAGCCTCCGCCAGACAGTTTCGGTGAAGCTGGGGACTTATGTGTACTGGATTCTATGCATTTCTACTTCTCTCAATGGCCACGTTGGGTCAATAAAAACTGTAGAGCTTTGTCTTCCTTTGGCTAGCTGCCATCATGATAAATGGAAGGAGAGTCTTTAAAGTTCTCTATGAGTGATCGGACTCAAAAAACAGTTTTCACAAGCTGTCAGGTACATATACTAGCAACAGCTTTTAGTTTTTCATACTGAGCATATAGCGGAGGAAAGGGTAGCAGAAGAAACATATGTAACGAATGCCTGCAGTGTAGTGTCAGAAACCTTATAGACCTCGAATCAAAAACATTCTCAAGTACAACACACCTATCAAAGCCACCCGGTTCTACCTAGATTGGTAAACTCAATAACCTGCCGGTGAGTAGCCTAAGCAATCAGATATAAACCCGCATACGCGGATAAACACAGGGTGGAACTAATGCACATACAGTTATAGAACATAGATGCCCCTGCTCTCACAGTTAGGTTATTTCATAGCCAATAATGGTCATCAGGAAGTGGCTGTTAGAGCGCCAACTTGCTGAGGTGGTGAGCCCCTCCTCTTCCTCACTGCATTAACCTTCCGCAGCTCTGAAGAGAGTTGGGCACCCATTTCTTGCTGGATGAACAGTGAGTTATCGAAAAATCCCACACATAAGCTGTGTTTTGAACCCTGGACCTTCAGTGCCATTGGGGAGTGCTCTAGCTACTCAGCCACAACGCCTCTCACAGATAACTAGAAGATACCATCAAACTGACACTGAATCATCATCTCAGGACAATACAAAATACAAAGGATGTATACCTCAATTTACGTATTATGTATTTCGTTGCCAAAATACTCCTTTGAACAGATCTCAATGTGTCAATTCAAGGTCAGTCATACCAACAGGGTGTAATGTACCATTAAGCGGTACATTGTTGCGAGGAAACATGAAGCAACAGGATGCATGACGAAGCAGTGGCCTAGTGGATTTTATTATTTTGGGCTTAAAATCAGGTCCCCGATTTGTCACGTTGTGCCTATCGAATTCATATCTAGTCAGGGGGGCACTTGGCCAGCCTATTTAACGGACCTCCTAAGCCCGAGGCTTGTTGGAGCGGCAGGTCATTTTCACAACAGGTGCTCAGCATGACTAAGACTTGAACCCAGGATTTTTTATCCTGAGCCATGTACTCTAGCCATGGACCTAGCCTGCTATCCATCCATACCATACATACATAATAAAATGATCTTATTTCTCACTAGGGTGCCAACTGCACTCTAATTCAATTGGATGTCCCATTACTGAAAACTTATTTGGTCTGGGGACGAAAGACTTTGAGAGGAGTCGATGACCAGGCTGGCCGAGATTGATTCTATTGAGATAGGTTTTAACTACGTACATCAGTTTGCAATAGTTAAACTTTCAAATGTGATATTTTTTGAAAAGTTGCAACACGAATGAAATAAATGAAAAATCCATCTTGGGCCTGCATGGCAACTAGAAAAATCAGAGGCAAGGCCACGGTTGAAGCAAGTATGCACTAGCTGGGGTCTCTTATAAATACAACCACGCGCTGTTCTAGCTGTTTCGTGAGAAATTTCCGCAGTTGCAGTTACAAAACTGTAGCCCTTGAAGCCTGTGTTAGGCATTTTCTTCTATATATGTTGTGAATGCTTGTGCATTGGATTGCCTTGAGCAGTACCTCCCACACTACCATACTAACTACCAAACTGTGTTAGTATTGGTGGGGACAAATTTCAAAGCTATCCGTTTGCGCTAAGACTTCAGGGATTACGATGGGTAATCAAAATGACAGGTGAAATGATAGCAAACTGGTCCTTGGACCAGGAATGCTGGTCTGATTCCTGGTTCAGGCGAAACTTCGACTTTCACAACACCATCATCGGTTTCGGATAAGGACGTAAAGGAGGCCCACCCACCTAATAACGTTTCCTATAGGGAATGCGGGTCCATGCAGAAAGTTTCTAATATCATGCAACCTGGAACACGCCGAGTCGAAAATCCAGCAGCCCAATTTTTGCATACCCTTAACCCTGGTCAGGGCACCTGCATACCCCTGACGTTGGCCAGAGTACGGAAGAAAAAGAATGATAAATAACACACCCATGAAGATCATGCCTCTCAGACTGTGGCGCGTAACACAGCAGTTATGACTTACTGTAATAGATGTAGCTCCAGCTTCTATATTTTCTTACATCCCGTCAGACAGATCAGTATGAGAAGTTAATGATTTTACTAGTCACTGTCTCAAGAGTCTCTGCAAAAAGGTACGGTCGGCTATTAGCAACAGAGTAGCTCTGTCACCATGGAAGCTGATGATAATTTTTTTAGCATGGAAACCAGCCATGCAGTTAGGATACAATGAGGATAAAGAGGAATTGTGGGGAATAATTAGAAAGGTATGGACATTTCTGAGCATCAACGGAACTAACAATGTCAAGACAAAGCAAAATGGTGTCATTAGGCGAAGCCTATGGTTGACATTACTTTAAGGTGATGCATGAAATTATGGGAAGGGCACGTTAGTCTGAATCAATGTGTTGCAGTAAGGGTAATTGGCGAAAACTATGAAAGTCATAAAACGCCTCACTGGTTTGATGAAATGTGACAAGGACTCGGTTCAGAGTTCGCAGTCCTTTACTTGTTTTACTTTCACTAATGCTCGGTGGCGCGGTAGTCAAGGCTGTGCATTGAAGTTATTGATGAATTTGAAACATTCATGTAATAAAATTGACATAAATCACAAACACTCCTCTGTCAATATTAGAAGTTGAGTATGAGGCAATGAAAATATAGAGTCTACTACTTCTCAGAAGGTGGAGTGAGCAAGAGTTATGAATGGGCAGCCTATGCCTATGGGGTGTACCTATTTGGTTTTCACCTCATTCATCCTATATAGAGCTCATATTGGTGATAATTCATACTTCAGCAAAATGCCCCAATTACGGGTGTACTGGCAAGCAATGGAGACCAGAGTTAGTAAACCAGAAAACACAAAGTTGTGTTGCGTGCAAACCAAACCATACACCTGTCAAGAGGGACAGGGGATAGCTCGCTGGTAGAGCGTTGGGCTCGCAACAGTGAGAACCTGCGTTCGAATACCGGTCAAACAGGCTCCGGTTGTGAGCATGAGTTCCTCACTAACTCGAAACAAGCCTCACTATGAGGTGAATGATTGATGCCGACTCGCTCGTGGTGCTCAATGTTAAACCATAACTGGTGCGAAAATAAGTATCCAACTCGTCAGCCTTCGCCAGAACAGTAGAGATATCATATACGAGACACAAATTTGCAAAGTTATTCCGTGATACGCGGGTTAGGGACCAACAAACTGAGCCACTTGAACCAGTTGGGAGTGCCCTCAGTGAGAGTTACTCGAGTATCTGAGCGTTTGAAGATGCCTTCTCACTCACACGAGACAAAAACAGTTTAGTCTTGCTCCATCTCAACTGCGCTAAGCAAATAGTTCTTATACAAGAGTGCCATCTTCTATATCAAGGTCCAACAGGACTCATGTTTTGCTGTAGGACTCCGTTAATTTAAAGCTATGGTGGTTACTCTCCAAGACCAGATACAAGCCGAAGTTTACATCCGGACACCAGTCTTAAGAATGTCTAAGAATCTCCTACTTGGGCACTAGGCCACCCTTCTAACCTCCTAAGCCTGATCCTTGTTAGAGCGTTGGGGAGTTAGTGGCTATGCGAGAAGCCCATTCTCACAGTGGGCGCCAACATGACTAGGACTGGAACCCAGGGTTTTTCGATATCTTGAGGAAAGCGGTCTAGCCATTGAGCTCTTCCGCTATCCTGCCACCCAGCTGCCATCCCGCCACTCCAACTTACCAATTGTGAAGCTCAATATCCTGTGATCTGTTGATAGTGACTCTCTCGGCCAGTCACCGTAATAGTAAGAGTCAGGTATCTTATTATGACTGATGCAGTGGTCCCTGTAACATGATGTGTTAGGTCAGAGAGACATTATAGTAGTATGACGCTGCCCGAAATAATTTGTATGCTGTGAAGATTATAGAGATATCAGCGGTAGTGTTTAATAAGCGTGGGTGTAGCCTCCCATTCATTTATCTATATATCTAACACAACACGTACGAGACACCAAGCATGTATTTACTAAATGGGAGCAGCCCTGACTCATTGATACTATAGTCATTCATTGGTCTCCCGTTGAGAATCCGGACATCCACACAGGCGCTTCTTGACCTGTTCACCTTACCATTGGGGATCTTGAATAGCAATTTGACTCACGGCCGTGTGTTCAATGTTGAAGGCTGTGTATAACCTGCACATTATCTGAGTTCAAGTCTGGTGTGGGATAGCAGGATAGCTAAATGGCTAGAGCGCTTGGTTCAATATCGAACGGTCCGGAGTTCAAGTCTAGTCTAGTTAACCTACAGTGAGCATGAACTCTTTACATTGTTTTTAGCTCCTACCGCTCCAACAAGCCTCAAGCTTAGGAGATCCATTAGACAGACCAGCCAAGTTCCCAAGGAGAAGAATAAAAACTGTTTCCACTGATGTAACTGCTTTAGGCAGAGTGTGTTATGAAAAGTCCTACCAGTTTGTACTCAGGAAGACTGTGAATCAAGCAGCTGTCTACGAGAGGTGTCAGTGAGTGTGAACTGACTCAGTTGATAATGTAATCTTTAGTTAAGGAGTGTCGGCAGGTACCACACACACACTGGCAGTCTCTTTCATATACCGACATATCACTATTCAATGTTAATTTGAACAATGTTAAACCCTTTACAACAAGATGTTTGTCTAATAATACACAACAATGTAACAAAACAAAATCAAAGAGAGAGTAAAGTGAATTGGATTTCAAAGGCGTGATCAAAATGGAATCAAAATCGAGCTAATTATCAAGCCCTAAGTTCTGCTCGAAAAACTACGGGTGTGGATCTGTCCTATCATCATTGTAAAGTGGGACATCCGCAAGTCTATGTTGGGAGATGTCAAGTGTCATACTTGGCCAGTAACAATGACCATTCAATCCAACGAGCCAGATTATAGACCTCATCAGCGATTAGGTCCAAGTGCTTAGGGCCCAAACCTTGGGCTGGCCATGATGAACAAGGCACCGAGACAGGAT
>Ga0224511_10001299_pt1 | contig 14737 bp, 12 predicted proteins | sample SF_May12_sed_USG_2_FD_169988 | JGI IMG/M metagenome (GOLD analysis project Ga0224511, IMG submission 169988) | Sediment microbial communities from San Francisco Bay, California, United States - SF_May12_sed_USGS_8_1 | ecosystem: Environmental > Aquatic > Marine > Sediment | place: USA...
TTCGAGCATGTGGTGGGCTTTTGAATGACCGTTGACTAAATGAGCAGCACCACTGCCAGCACCGTAGACTTTTATTCCATTGATAAAAGCCTGTTTTACTTCTGTATGATTGGCGAGGCCGAGATAATCATTGCTGCAAAAATTGGTGATCGATTTTCCATCAATCACCATTTCAGGCTGCTGTGCTCCTTCACTAATTCGACGATGTCGATAAAGGTGCTGAGCCTTACGTTCGTCGAGTTCCTTTTGCAGGTCTTTCAAAACCAGATACTTTAAACAGTAACAGGCGTATCACTGGTAACTTCAGTTTTAAGGAACTGAATGCCCAGTTTGCTGAATAACTGCTGATCATGATTTTCATCGGGATTATCGGTGGTCAGCAGTTTTTCACCGTAGAACATGGAATTGGCACCCGCAAAAAAGCATAGTGCCTGGGTTTCATCATTCATCTCAGTGCGACCGGCGGAAAGGCGAACATAAGATTTTGGCATCATGATACGTGCGACTGCTACGGTGCGAACAAATTCCAGTGGCTCGAGTTTATCCGTGCCTTCCAGCGGTGTGCCTTCGATAGCGACCAGCATATTGATGGGTACACTATCGGGGTGTTTGGGCAGGTTAGCTAGTTGCTGCAATAAAGAAGCGCGATCATTGCGCGATTCTCCCATACCCAGAATACCGCCGCTACAGGTGTTTATGCCAGCATTACGAACACGCTCCAGGGTATCAAGGCGATCCTGATAAGTACGGGTGGTGATGATGTCACCATAGTATTCGGGTGAGGTGTCCAGGTTGTGGTTGTAATAATCCAGCCCTGCCTCTTTCAGCTCCTGGGTCTGCTCATCGGTGAGCATGCCTAGAGTGACACAGGTTTCCATGCCCAGTGACTTAACGCCTGAAATCATATCAATCACGCGATCCAGATTAGTATCTGTCGGCCCACGCCAGGCAGCGCCCATGCAGAAACGTGTTGCGCCATTGTTTTTGGCTTCCTGTGCTTTTTCCAGCACCTCGTTTAGAGGTAGCAGACGTTCACGCTCAATTTTTGCTTTATTGCGCGCACTTTGTGAGCAATAAGAGCAGTCTTCAGGACAGGCTCCTGTTTTGATGCTGAGCAGTGTACTCACCTGAACATGATTGGGGTCAAAATTCTTGCGATGCAGGCTATGTGCCTGAAACAGCAGGTCATTAAAAGGTAAATCAAACAATGCGGTGATTTCTGGCATCGTCCAGTCGTGTCGTAAATTACTCATGGGGTATCTGCTATCTATAATGGGTGTAATATTAAGGGCGCTATTATGCCACGACATGGAGTCTTCGAGAAAATGAAAATTAAGGGGGTTATTCTTTGTGAATTTATATTCCAATTATTGGCAATCATATAGCTATGTTTTATTGAACATGTTGATCATTATAAAGTGATGTTAGGATCTTCAGTACACGGCATTCCCGCAATTGTCTTTTTATTAAATAGTCGTAAATTAGTTGTGCAACTCCATGCATTGGGGAACCTACCAGTATAATACAGGCGGATGATTTTCTTGCTGCCATATTTTGGTGTTAGAAATGCGTAAATTTCACCCTTATCTAGCTTAATGCTTTGAGTATATTTGCCATCGGCCGCCTTTTCCGGGTCTAAGCCAAGCATCGCCATATTTTCTGGCCACTGGTTATGTTGGTTTTTGTATTCTTTTACAGAGTTTTTGATAGAGAACAAGGATCTTCCTATGTCTTCTAATAGAAAATGATAGTCCGAAATTGTGTCTATGGCAGCAGATATTTTTTTACTTTTTAACTTCCTTTCCTGTTTTAGCTGAGTAAGTTGTTGCTGGAAGTTTTGTGCACTATTTTTCGCCCGGGTAATAAGTGCGAACTGTAAGACTAGCAATAAAATAATAAATATTGCGATCGTTATTAGTGTGCCTTTAACAAGTTTTGGAATAGTCATATTAGATATTTTATGTGGGCGTGACTTAAAATAGTAGTTTAAGGGAAAGTAGTTAGCAAGAAATTGCAATAGTCGGGCTTAGGTTTCAATTAGATGGGCCTAAGTTAGGTGCTGATGAATAATTGTTACCGATGTTCATCATGAAATGACAAGGAGTATTTAAGAAAATGGATATTAAAGATATGTTCTATTTAGCCATTCATTTGGGAGTGCAGTTACTATATTCTCCCCGTTGTCTGCTATGCGGGATTACAGGGCATGATGGTATGGATTTATGCGTTCATTGTCATCAAAGTTTGCCTTTCAATTACGAGGCATGCACGGTCTGTGCCTTACCATTACCACCAGGTACTCCTGATGGCGCCGTCTGTGGTCACTGTCAGAAAAAAACACCGCATTATGACCAGGTATTGAGCGTGTTCAGTTATCAGTATCCAGTTATATGGTTGATTCAACAACTAAAATTTAATGAAAAGCTGGTACATGCTCGTCTGTTGGGTGATTTGTTGGTGAATTCTGATTGCATAGATCGAATAGTTGGTGATGATGTTTGTCTACTGCCCGTACCCCTGTTTAAAAAGCGGCTACGTCAGCGAGGTTTTAACCAGTCGATAGAGCTGGCACGTGCCTTATCGAAAAAGATGGATTGGCCGATGGAGCTACAGCGGGTGCAACGGGTACGTGAGACTTCAGCGCAAACTGGGCTGGATGCAAAAGAGCGACAGAAAAATATCCGTGGTGCCTTTGAGGTGCTCGAGCCTTTACCGTATAAACATGTGCTGATTGTTGATGATGTTGTGACTACCGGCTCGACCGTGAATGAATTATCACGGGTGTTGAAAAAATCCGGTGTTGAGCGAATCACCGTGTTGAGTCTGGCGCGTGCGCCTTTGGCTAGATAAGTGGGTTTAAGGAAAGGCATTCACCGCAGAGATGCTGAGGCGCAGGGAATACATAACAAAGATAATGGTTTTGTTAACTTGTTTTTTCTCCGTGTTCTCTGCGCCTCTGCGGTAAATAAGTTTTTAAAGCTTATTGATCCAGTCGTCCCATCCAGTCAGCCACCCATCTAATCAGCTCGTCTTCTTTGCCCTTAAAAAAGTGGTCTGCATTTTTAATGGCTACCTGGCTATAGCGTTTGTTGCCTGCTTTTTCTCCCGCGGCCATGCGTTTATCATTGTTGTCGAGTACGCTTTTCAGGTCGTCGCTGCCATAGATATCGAGTACGGGTGTAGTGATTTTTTTCAGGCTTTCGGTATTTTTCATACGAGCATCATCAGAGAGATCAGGCATGCCGATGCCGACAAAGCCCAGAACATCAGCTTTATTTTTTGACAGGTAATAAGTACCCATAGTGCTGCCCTGACTATGGCCGATCAATACGATTTTTTTAATACCATCATCTTTTAGTTGTTTGATGGCAGCAATGATACGTGGGGCAACTTCTTCATAGAGTGGTGCGTATTCGGGATATTCGGCGCCATTTTTCAGGATAGGCATTTGTATGGAAAGGGTGTGCCAGTTGTGCTTGGTGAGTCCCATGCGTAAAGGTAAAATGACTTGCTGCCAGTCGGGATGGATGCCGGTGCCGTGCATGATGATAGCGGCGCGTTGCTGGTCTTCTATGGCTTCGGTGAAAATGCTGAGGAATTCATTTTTGCCATCGTTGAGCATGAGTATTTCGCCTTCCATTAAAGTATCTTCGATGGCGTCTGCCCAGCGTTGTTCTTTGGCGAGATCTGAGGCATTGACACTAAAGCTGAGTGTAATGAGAGCAATAATGGTTGAGAAAGTTTTCATGAAGTAATGCCTCCAATTTGATATTCAAGAAAGACGCCGACAAATAATACCAGTCCAAACCAGTTATTGTTTAGAAATGCCTTGAAGCATTCGCTCGGTTGTCGGTTACGAATCAGGTATTGTTGCCAGATGGCCAGGCCAGTGGCGAGCAGGAGACTGGTGTAATAAAAACCACCAAACTCAGCATTGCGGCCAATCATGATCAGGCAGAGTATGAGTATAGCCTGAATAATGCCAATGATGAGTTTGTCAGCATCTTCAAACAAAATCGCGGTTGATTTGACGCCGATTTTTAAATCATCTTCACGATCGACCATGGCGTACATAGTGTCGTAGGCGGTAGCCCATAATACGGTGGCGATGAATAGCAGCCAGGCCAGTGGGCTAAGTTCATTGGTTTGTGCAGTGTAGGCCATCGGTACGGCCCAGCCAAAAGCAGCGCCCAGATGAACCTGTGGTAAATAATGGTGGCGCTTCATGAAGGGGTAGCTGGCGGCCAGCACAAGGCCGACAATAGACATCACGATGGTGAGCGGGTTCATGAATAGAACAAGAACAAAGGCGGTAATACATAGCAGGATAAAGATGATGAGTGCTTCTATTTCGCTGATTTTGCCTGAGGTCAGTGGTCGCTCTTTGGTGCGACTGACTTTGCAGTCAATATGGCGGTCAGCATAATCGTTGATGGCGCAACCGGCGGAGCGCATCAGAAAGACGCCAGCAACAAAAACCAGCAGTACATCGGTATCAGGCCAGCCTTTAGCTGCAATCCACAGTGCTATTAGTGTTGGCCAGAGCAGTAGCAGGATACCAATGGGCTTATCCAGTCGGATGAGTTGGGCGTAGAGTTTAAGTTTGTGAACTAGCGAGGAACGTATGGCTCGCTGATAAAGGATGATGAATACGGTCTTCAGTGGCTGGATAATGGCGTTTAGTAGAAATGCCAGTGTGTTCCAGGTGATATCGGTGACTTTGTTTGTCAGCAGAAAGCTTTTATGTGCGATGAACAGGATGCTATCTTTCGCTAAAATTAGCAATAGCATGGCTAACGAAGTAATTCGGTATAGTTGAGAGCGTAGCAGTATAAGCTTATCTCTTGCCTGAAGTTGAATGCGATCAAAATATCCGATGCTGGTATGCTCGGCAACTTTATCGATGTAGTTGTTATATTTTTGCAGCAATGATTGTAGCCCTTGTTTTGGCTGTTTAATGAGGTTTGTGAATGAAGTTTTGGTGTTCATAGGGCGCTAATGATACCTGAGCGACGCGTGGACGTGTACGTGATGATGATTTTGTAATATTGTAGCCTTATGACAATACGAAAATTTGAAAAATTTACCCCTGAAATTGCAGAAACTGCTTTTGTTGATGAGTCTGCAGTGGTAACAGGCAGGGTGAGCATTGGAGCTAACAGCTCAATCTGGCCTATGTGTTCGGTGCGTGGTGATATCAACTCGATAAGTATTGGTGAATGTACTAATATTCAGGACGGCTGTATATTGCATGTTACTCACGACAGTGAGTTTGCCCCTGGTGGTGCAAAGCTGGAGGTGGGTAATAATATTACAGTCGGTCACAATGTGGTGCTGCATGCATGTACTGTTGAGGATGAATGCCTGATTGGTATGGGTGCCGTAGTGCTTGATGGCGCAATTATTCAAACAGGCGCTATGATTGGTGCTGGTAGTCTGGTGCCGCCGGGCAAGGTCTTAGAAGGTGGTTATCTCTGGCTAGGCTCTCCAGTAAAGAGAGTGCGAAAGCTGAGTCAGAAGGAGACTGATTTTCTTAAATACTCAGCCATGCATTATGTGAAGCTAAAAGATAGGCATAAAACCTGAATTTAAAATTATTTATTAAACCATATCTTTTTTATGGATTAATATGTACTACACTCAAGCGATTATAAATTTTATTGTTTTTAGAAATGTACTAAGTGATTAATGAACATCATAAAAAATCAAATGTAGTAGATTTAAATCAAAGCCTCAAGGATCGAGAAATTGAAATCGATCTTTTACAGAAAACCTTTGCAGAGATTGGTAGTGAGCTAGATCTAGATAAGGTTTATCAAGTTGTGGCAGAGCGTGCGCGTACTCTCGTGCATGCAGAAACCTTATTAATTCCCCTACTGGATGAAAATTGCGAAACCTATACTTATCGAGGTGGCTCCGGTAAAAATTCTAGTGAAATTGTTGGTGAATCATTACCACTAGAATTCGGTGTCTGTGGCTGGGTATGGAAACACAAGCGTCCATGGTGGCGAGGTGTGCTCGATGAGTTGAATGATGACGAGCGAAATCTTTGGGAAGAAGAAGCCGCTACCATGATTCTTGTGCCGATGCAGGGACGGCGACATTTTCTGGGTGGTATTGCCGGTATTAACAAAATAGGTGGTGGTGAGTTCACTCGAAGAGATTTAAATCTATTGCAGATGTTTGCCAGTATTGTGTCCATCGCTATTGAGAATGCGATGGCGGTTAGCAATATGGAAAAAGCTCGAAAAATTAATGACGATTACCGCATGCGTCTGGAGATTCTTAACAAGCAATTGTTGGAGAGTAGTAAAGAGTTAGAATATTTATCGCTTTATGATACGGTAACTGGCCTGCCTAATCGCTCACTTTTTCATGATCGCCTCTCTCGTAATATTTCACATGCCATTCTTTCGAATGAATGCATAGGGCTCTTATTAATTGATCTTAATCGCTTTAAAGAAGTGAATGAGGCGCTGGGGCATGAACGGGGTGACCTGTTGCTTAAAAAAATTGCGCGACGATTAGAACGTAATATTAAGTCTAATGAAACACTGGCCAGGCTAGGTGGTGATGAATTTGTTGTTATTTTTCCTGATAGTGATGAAGCGAAATCAACACAAAGAGCAGAAGATCTTAAAATTTTATTTGATGAACCATTTAATATTGTTAATACAAAAATAACCGTAAGCGGTAGTTTTGGTGTGGCTGTGTTCCCCATGCAGGGTGATGATGCAAGTAGTTTATTAAGTCACGCTGATTCAGCCATGTATGAAGCAAAGGATAATGCAGCTGGTTTATGTCTGTATGATCCAGAGCGAGAGCATATGACACGTAGTCATCTCGTATTGGTGGCTGATATTCGCCGTGCCATGGAAGAGCGACAGTTTGAATTATATTACCAGCCTAAAATATCGATTAAAGATAATAAATTGATTGCTGCAGAAGCTCTGGGACGTTGGGTAACCGAAGAACGTGGCATGGTTTCGCCCGATAATTTTATTGAAGTACTGCAGCAAAATAGTTTGCTCAATGAATACACTTACTGGGCTATTGAGTCTGTCGTTCGGCAAGCTAAAATCTGGAATAAAGAGCACAAAATGCGTATTGCGGTGAATTTGTCACCCTATACATTGCTGGATCCTGGCTTTATAAAAAACATCGATGAAATTGTTGGTGGTAAAGAGAATGCTCAATACCTGACTTTTGAAATTACTGAGAATTTATTTTTATCTGAATATGATTTGCTGGAAGAAGTGCTTGCTTATATCTGTCAATTGGGAATCAATTTATCTATTGATGATTATGGTACAGGTTATTCCTCATTGAGTCGGTTGATAAAGTTGCCAGTTAGTGAACTGAAAATTGATAAATCATTTGTCAGGCATGTCGACACTAATAAAGATGATGAAGTAGTCGTTAAATCGACCATTGATTTGGCGCATAATCTGGGCTTGAGTGTTGTGGCTGAGGGTGTTGAAAGTGAGGCAGCAATGAAAATATTGAAAAAATATGATTGTGATATTGCTCAGGGCTTTTTAATTAGCCAGCCTTTACCCGTTTCTGAATTTGATCAGTTCTTAAAAAATTATAAGGGTTGATCTATTTATTTCAGTGAGGCTCTTATTACGTCAATCACTGTTTTTGTCGCAGGCTGAACACCCCGCCACAAATTAAATGACTCAGCTGCCTGTTCAACCAGCATGCCCAAACCATCAAAAATATTTTTCGCACCGTGCTGCTGCGCCCAGTCCATAAACACAGTTGGTTTGGCTGCGTACATCATGTCATAAGCGCAGGCATTGTCTGAAAACAAATTGTCAGGCAGCGGGGGCAGGTCACCTTGAAGACTGGCGGAAGTGCCATTGATGACAATATCAAATGACTGGTTTTCGAGTTCAGCAAAACCACAACCAGAAATATTACCCAGGTCAGAAAAATCTATGGCTAGTTGTATGGCTTTTTCTACGGTGCGATTAGCAATTACTAATTTAGCAGGGTTGTTTTTCAAGATGGGTTCAATGACACCGCGAACTGCACCACCTGCTCCAAGAATTAGAATCTTCTTTTGTTTTAATGTGATTTGATGATTGTTGCTAAGGTCGTGAACAAGTCCAATACCATCGGTGTTTTCACCAAAATAGCTGCCATCTTCTTTTACGATGATGGTGTTGACAGCGCCTGCTCTTTCAGCGCGTGAACTTCTTTGTGTGGCCAGTTGCCAGGCTTGTTGTTTGAATGGCACGGTGATGTTGATACCTTTGCCATTATTTTTAACAAAGGTCTTAACCGCATCTTCAAAATTTTCCTTTTCAGCAAGTTCGGCAGTATAGATCAGGTTTTGCCCGGTTTGCTCAGCAAACAGGGAATGTATCTGGGGTGATTTGCTATGGCTGACTGGATTGCCGAAGACGGCGTATCGATCAATTTTGTTTTTGGACACTATTCAGCTAACCATTTAGCCACATCTTTGGCGTAGTAGGTGAGGATGCCATCGGCACCGGCGCGTTTCATTGAGAGCAAGCTTTCCATAACTACAGCTTTTTCGTCCAGCCAGCCATTTTGCGAAGCGGCTTTGAGCATGGCGTATTCGCCGCTAACCTGATAAACAAAAGTGGGAGCACCAAATTCATCTTTGATGCGACGTACGATATCGAGATAGGGCATGCCGGGTTTAATCATGACCATATCGGCACCTTCTTCCAGGTCGAGGGCGACTTCACGTATGGCTTCGTCAGAATTAGCTGGATCCATCTGGTAGCTGTATTTGTTGCCGCTGCCAAGATTGGCGGAAGAACCTACTGCATCGCGGAAGGGGCCATAAAAACTGGAGGCATATTTGGCGGCATAGGCAAGGATGCGGGTGTGAATGTATCCATTATCCTCCAGTGCATCGCGGATGGCACCAACGCGGCCATCCATCATATCTGAAGGGGCAACCACATCAGCCCCAGCTTCAGCATGTGATAGAGCCTGTTTCACCAACACATCAATCGTCTCATCATTGAGGACATAACCGCTGTCGTCAATCAGGCCGTCCTGTCCATGGCTGGTGAATGGATCTAGAGCGACATCGGTAATTACACCAAGATCCGGGTAGTTTGCCTTGAGTGCGCGTACAGCCTGTTGAGCTAATCCATCTGGATTGAAGGCTTCTTCGGCATTATCAGATTTTTTCTCACTACCGACGACAGGGAACAGGGCGATGGCTGGAATACCGAGTGCGATGCACTGTTTGGCTTCCAATAGTAGCTGGTCGATGCTGACGCGCTCGACACCGGGCATGGAGGCGACGGTTTCGCGTTGATTTGTGCCTTCAATGACGAACATGGGATAGATCAGATCATCGCTATGGATATGGTGCTCACGCATTAATCGACGTGAAAAGTCGTCACGGCGCATTCTACGCATACGAATGCTTTGAAAAATATTGGTTTTTGGCATGCTGCGCTCCACAATTCAATCAGATGGCAGCTATTGTATCAGCCTGACAAAACTCTGGCATCTCTGCTGATTATATGGATACTGGATGATGACAGTGGGATTTTATTTTAAAAGCTGAAAAAACGGTGGAATGAGCTATATAGAGGAGTACAGGTTTCTTTTTGGTTCCCGCTAAATAGCTCTTGTATGAGTATGTTTTGATCTTAAATTTCTATGGGTGGTTGTTTCGGTGAGGAAATAGCGATGACAATGGCAGATTCTGCCGCTGAACAGAAGATATTGATAGTTGAGGAATCGGCTACGCTTCGCTATATCTTGAGTAAATTACTCGAAAAACAGGGATTTGAGTTGGTGATCGTTGATTCATTCCAGGCTGGTATCGAATTGTTACAGCAGGCCAGGCATAATCTACATGGTGTGATTGTAGGTCTTCCTAATTACAAGCATGAAGCTGAATCAACGCAATTGTTGGTGATGTTCGATCGTGAACCTTACAGTGAAATCCCCATTATTGTGCTTTCTAATGATGCTAATTTAAATCTGCTCAACTGGACAAGCGCACGAAAAAATTCAGCCATGGTGCCCTGGGAAAATTATCAGGAAGTGGTTGTATCCCTGCAATCTATGCTAGATCCGAACAAACCACTCGATGATGAGATGCTTTGTTTTACCCAAACATCAGAGCCCGTAAGGGTGCTGTTTGTTGATGATTCAAGAAGTATAGTTACCTACTATAGTCGTTTGTTGAGAAGAAATGGTTATCTGGTTGAGACGGCAAACTCAGTGCAGCAGGCCTACGATCTGGCGCAAAAGCAGGAATTTGATATTGCCATTGTCGATTATTTTATGCCGGATGAGAATGGTTATGTGCTTTGTCAAAAACTTCGAGATGATCCACATACAGAACGAATTCGTACCGCTGTTATTACTGGTACCTACCTGGACTCGGTTATTCGAGATTGCCTGAATGCTGGTGCTATTGAGTGTTTTTTCAAAAATGAAGCCGAAGAATTATTTTTAGCACGTGTTGCTGCTATGAGTCGCTTTATTGAAATTCAACGTTCAATAGAAAAACAGCGTGAAAGCTTAGCGGCCATTCTTGAGTCGGTGGGTGAAGGTGTTTATGGCGTTGATAATGAGGGAAAAATTACCTTTGTTAATTCGGCAACCTATGAATTGCTTGGTGTGGAGAAATCACAGGTTTTAGTAGGTGAAGATGCCTGTGAATTATTTCATTGGTCAGAAGATGAATTATCAGTAGAAAATGATCAGTTACGTATAGCTTATGAAAAAAGAGAAGTGCTACGTAGTTGGGAAACACGTTTCCAGCATCAATCAGGTAAGGAAATGCCTGTCGAGTGTACTTTATACCCACTTAATATAAATAATGTACAAGAAGGCTCTGTGGTGGCTTTCCGTGATATATCCAACCAGAAAATGCTGGAAGAGCGTTTACGCTGGCAAGCAACACATGACCATCTTACGGAAGTTTACAATCGTCGTTATTTGGAAACTCATCTGGAGGAAGAAATTCGTAATGTGCAGCTTCGAGGTATAAGTAGTGCGATTGTCTACCTGGATTTAGATCGCTTTAAATATGTGAATGATACCGTCGGCCATGATGCGGGTGATAAATTATTGAAGGAAATTAGCAGTACATTGGTCAGGCAATTGAGAAGACAAGATGTGGTGGCGCGAATTGGTGGTGATGAATTTGCCATCATCCTGAAAAATGTGGATCAAAGTTTGGCCCAGAGTCTGGCGGATGACTGTCGTCAGGCCTTGAATGGATTGCGTGTGCCACACGAAGAAAAATCCTATCACGTACAAGCCAGTGTTGGTGTCGCGATGATAGAAGAAGATGTAATAACTGCAGGTGATGTGCTGGCAGATGCGGATATTGCCTGTCATATCGCAAAACGCATGGGGCGTAATCAAACGCATCTATATGTTAAAGAAAATGATGAACGTAGTGCCATGGGTAGTGAGTTGGGCTGGTCAACACGCCTACGTGAAGCCTTACAGAATAATGAGTTTGAATTATATTTCCAGCCTATTCTTGATTTGCACGATATAGATTTAGTGGAATTGCCTGTTCAAAATGGATTGTTGTGGCAACGCTATTTGAATATGAATAGGCCCAGATATAGCTACGAAGTTTTGATCAGGATGCGTTCTGACGATGGTGAATTGTATATGCCAGATTCATTTATACCTACCGCAGAACGTTTCAATATGATGATTGAAATAGATATGTGGGTGGTTGAGAATGCGCTACGTGCCATGGTAGATCTGAGTATGGCGCAGGGGAAAATTTGTTTATCGTTGAATTTGTCTGGTAGTACGCTGGATGATGATGAATCGGCTGAACAAATAAAGCGTCTTATAGATAAGTATGGTATTGCCCCTACCGATTTAGTTTTTGAGATTACCGAAACCAGTGCCATTGCAAATATGAATCAGGCTAATCATTTCATCGCAACATTGAGCGAAATCGGATGCAAATTCTCTCTTGATGATTTTGGTTCTGGTTTCTGTTCCTTTTCGCAGCTCAAAAGTTTACCCTCAGATTATGTAAAAATTGATGGCCAGTTTGTGAAAAATATGGCGAGAGGTTCGATAGATCGAGCCATTGTTACCGCAATGAATGATGTTGCGCATTCTTTGTCGCGTGCAACGGTGGCGGAATATGTAGAAAGCCCAGAAGTGATGCGTTTATTGAAGGTGTGTGGTGTGGATCGTGTACAGGGTAATTATATCTCACCACCGCTTGAGTCACTGCCGCATGGGAATGTGATTAAATTCCAGCCTAATAACCAGAAAGTACAAAAAAAATAAAACTGATAAGTTTTCTGGTTATTTAATATTAAGCCAGTCTTTTGGTTTTAAATAATAATCATAGAGTTCAGCTTCGGCACTGCCTGCTTCAGGTGTCCAGTCATATTTGAAATGAACAACGGGTGGTAGAGACATCAAAATTGATTCTGTACGACCACCAGTTTGCAAGCCGAATAAAGTTCCACGATCGTAAACCAGGTTAAATTCAACGTAGCGGCCACGACGGTAAAGCTGGAATTCACGTTGTGCTTCACTGTATTCAGTATTTTTTCTACGCTGTACAATTGGCAAATAAGCTTTTAAATAATGGTCGCCGATGTTTTTTGTGAAATTGAAGCAGTGCTCGAAACCGCCTTCATTCAAGTCATCAAAAAACACGCCGCCAATACCGCGCTGCTCGTCACGATGTTTTAGATAAAAATACTCATCACACCATTTCTTGTATTTAGGATAAATATCGTCACCAAATGGCTGACAGGCTTGCTGTGAAGTTTGATGCCAGTGAATGCAGTCTTCCTTATTTGCGTAGTAGGGTGTGAGGTCAAAACCACCACCAAACCACCAGACGGGATCGGTCCCTTCTTTACGTGCAATGAAGAAACGCACATTGGCGTGTGATGTTGGAACGTTTGGATTCTTTGGGTGTATGACCAGGGAAACACCCATGGCTTCAAATTCCCGTCCCGCCAATTCTGGGCGGTGTGCTGTCGCTGAGGCGGGTAGCTTGCCACCAGTTACGTGTGAAAAATTAACACCAGCTTGTTCAAAAACCGCGCCGTTAGTGAGTACGCGTGTAATGCCACCACCAGCACCCTTTTCACGTTGCCATTCATCGAAAATAAAATCAGCCTGTCCATCCTCGTCAGCTAGTTGCTGGCAAATATTTTTCTGAAGCTGGAGTAAATACTCCTTAACGATCTGGGTATCAGGCTGTGACATGTATAACTCGAAATTAGAGATTTTAGTTAGGGACGAACAGTTAAAAGGTTGTCCAGTTGTTTGATTATCGATGGCTTCCCATTAATGGCTTGGTCATCAATTAAGAATGCGTCTACTTTACCATGAAAATATTTGTGTGCTTCCATTGAATTGCGGCAAGTTTTTTTACCGCCGGGATTTGCGCTAGTTGAAACAATGGGGTGACCTAGTTGCTGGCAGAGTTCTTTAACTACAGGATGCGGACTAATGCGAATGGCCACAGTTTTTTGTGGGTTGGTTAGCCAGTCAGGAATAGAGTTTTTAGCAGGAACAATCCAGCTGGTGGGCTCTCTGGTTTTGCTTAGTTGTTGTTTATCACTCGTGGAAAGTTCACTAATATAGTCGTCAAAAAGCTCCAGCCTGTGAGCAAGAAGAATAAAGCTCTTGTTGTGACCTCTTTGTTTGAGCTGGTTTAAATAATCAATAGCGATGAAGTTCATTGGGTCGCAGCCAAGACCATAAACGGTTTCGGTTGGATAAACGATGACCCCGCCGTGACGGATTTGATGTGCAGCATATCGAATGGCAAAGTGGCTCGCCATAGCAGCAGCTTATTTCTTCTTAACGGTTTTCTTTTTAGCCGTTTTTTTCTTAACTGTCTTTTTCTTTGAGGTCTTCTTTTTAGCTGTCTTTTTCCTGGCGGCTTTCTTCTTCACTACCTTTTTCTTTGCGGCTTTCTTTTTACGGCCTTTGCGTTCAGGGGCCTCAGCAAGAAGTTTTTCACATTCTTCCTGGGTTAAATCTTTGGGTTCCTTGTCCTTGGGGATTTTTGCGTTTTTCTCACCATTGGTAATGTAGGGGCCGTAGCGTCCATTTAATACCTCAATATCGGTGCCCTCAAAGCTCTTAATGTACTTGTTGGCATCAAATTCTTTTTTCGCAGCAACCAGTTCCATGGCTTGATCAAAAGTGATGTTATATGGGTCAATACCCTGATCCTGATAAGCCTTGTTGATGGAAACAAATTTGCTATCGTACTTAACATAGGGTCCAAAGCGTCCATAGTTGGTGGATATTTTTTCACCATCGGGTGAATCACCCAGTTCACGGGGTAATACAAATAAGCCCTCGTAATTATCCATGGTGATGTCGTTCATTTTCATGCCTGGTTTGAGACTGGCGAATTGTGGTTTTTCTTCGTCGTCTTTATCACCAATTTGCACGAAGGGGCCATAAGGCCCCATACGTACACTGATAGGCTTGCCTGTTTTAGGGTCGGTGCCAATGTGGCGTGATTGAGCAACATCAGCGCGGCTGACATTTTCTTCTTTATCAACACACAGTTCTTTGAATGGCGTCCAGAAATTTTTCAGCAAAGGTATCCAGTCTTCTTCGCCGCGAGAAACGCTATCGAGTTCATCTTCAAGGTTGGCGGTGAATTCGTAATCTACATAACGTGTGAAATGTTCTGTCAAGAACCCGTTAACAATACGACCGATGTCGGTTGGTGTGAAGCGTCGGTTTTCGAGTTCAACGT
>Ga0224511_10001300_pt1 | contig 14734 bp, 7 predicted proteins | sample SF_May12_sed_USG_2_FD_169988 | JGI IMG/M metagenome (GOLD analysis project Ga0224511, IMG submission 169988) | Sediment microbial communities from San Francisco Bay, California, United States - SF_May12_sed_USGS_8_1 | ecosystem: Environmental > Aquatic > Marine > Sediment | place: USA...
AATATCGTCTGTTTTATTGCATACTTTGCATTGATACCAAAATGAAACGTAGAAGTTAGTTTATGATTGAAATAAGGTTACGGTTTAATTAGATATTGATTGGTTTATTATTTCTTTTCGGCATTTGGCTTGAATCGTGGTAGGTGTGAAAATAGTTGAATACAGTTGTTTGAACAGAGACTCGTCAGATCCCAATGAGAAAAAAATAAGAGCTAACAATTAAATATTCTAAAGCACTTTTTCAGTACGTTATGTATATTGTCAATTAAATAAAATAAGAATTAATGTAAATTATGGGATTTACTTTGCAAACACTATACATATGTAGTTTATTAAGTTTCTTTCCAATCAATATTTCTATGACGCAAACAAGAACGTTTGCATTGTATAAATGCCCATAACCTTTTACTAAGTAATATTACGTTAAGGAATACCATTTTTCATACCATGTTTAATGATAATGTGTCTTATACATAAATGATTGCAATTAGCAAAACAATAATTGGACGCATTGCAAATGAACTTCACGCTAACATTCATGTTTTTACGTGTAGCACTTGATTTGTTTCATAAAACATAAATATGCTAGGTCAGTTATACCCTTATAATCGGTCACATCTTGCAATATATTTAGTATATTAAATAAATTAACATTGCAAAAAAATAATTACAAAATTGTGTGACAAATAATGTGTTTTTAGATAAAAGTCAAAACACAACAACAGCATCAACAAAACACAAAATCAAACATAAAACCCTTGCTAGAGCAGGGAATTGAACTCGGGACCCCTGGCACTTAAAGCTCGTGTGTTATCGCTGCACCACTGAGTCAACTAAGAGTATCGATTAAAGACAAGTTATTTAACCGTTTCGACGCAATGGATCGAAACGTCAATAGACAAAGCCGAATTTGCGGTCCACGCCTTTTCAACAAATTCGTTTTTGTGTACTATTTTTTACTTGCATTGATAACTTTATTTGGCAGGTTCTCATATTTTCGGGAGTATGTTTCACTGCTTTAATCTAGTTCAAATGTATGATGTAAACATTTCAGACCTACAAGATTTAGGCAGAGTTATCTTCATGTCTGACGAGGAATCTGTTTGAATACACCGGGAATGTACCAATAAAATCACAAAACATTTAAAATTTATACTTTTACACGGGACTGAGCCATTGTTGAAAATTAACTAATCGATAGAACTTAAATATTTCTGCCTTATGTTAGGGTTAATGACGCCGTCACGAATTTGTTTTCGCACAGACACTCAACTTGGATTCGACAACAACAGTGCAAATAGTTTTGTATTGATTGTGACCTACTGCACTACGACTTACCAAATGCATACGCCAAGGTCAGTGTTGACGGTAACACGTGAACGACAATGGTTTAAAACGTGAATATCTAATGATTTATGACTGTTATTTTTATCACGTCTGTTAATTAAAACATGGAAACATGCGCAAACAACAGAACCTTTACAATTTATTGTATTTCCCTTACGACGTAACGCACTTTAAACGTTCATATTGACCTTATAATCGGTTGATTTCAATAACAAATAATTTATTTGTAACGTCAACAGGTCTATCAATATCACGTTTGAATGTTCCTCATAAAGCATAACATATTTTTTTATTAGCAAGTGCACATAAATGCACACTTTCTTTTTAGCTTCAGCGTTTATACAAATAAACAAAATCCTGACAGTTGTGACAAACCATCAAGTACAATGTAGTCTACCCTCAGTCTAATGGTTTAAACGAAAGGTTTAAGTAAACATTATTTAGTCAAGTATGCGGACATTATAACTGATCGGCGTCTTAAATAATTGGAGTTATCTTACATTAAATTGCGCCAAATAATGTTGCAAACTCGCATATTGAAGAAATCATAGCTGATAATATAGTTATGCCAAGCCATTTTGTTAAAAGTACTTTGTTTACATTTCCGTTTGTAGAAATATTTTAAATATGATACTTAAATTAAATATTTAACTTTACTATGGTAAGAAATATTTTTTATGAAGTTATAGCCTGTCAAACATTTACACACTCAACACACGAAAAATTCAATGTTTTGAAAATTATCAAAAGTCAACCTTTTCATGGAAAAATGCCAAATAAACAGGTTTTCCTTTTTTAATGTCATTCAATGACAATTAAATGCAATAAAAACACTTCATATTTAACTATTATCATTAGTTTTAATGTTTTAATCCATTAAACATGTGCAACTTAATTGTTTTAGAGAAAAAAAAGAATCTTATATGTAAAACAAACTTAAATAACTCAACAAAAACAAGCGTATTGTATTAAAATGATCCAAAGTAAATGCGCTATATGGGTTAACATTATTAGCAATAAATATTTCTTAGCTGTACAATAAAAATCATCGCAAAACGAATTTTTGAGCAACTACAACAAAGTAGATATCACACATTAAAATTAAAGTTTTGATTACCCAAAAATTGAATATTTGAAAAATGTTATATCTTCCCTCCAATCACTAGAACAGTAACACAAGTGTTTCCTGTTAAAATTGTTCCCGAGCATCTTCCGTTACTGTTCTCGGGATGTAAATATGGGACAGAACGGGAATATTTTTTAGATAAAATATCTATGCGTTTTCTGCAAAAAAAAGAATGTAGTTCGATAGCGATAGACATGTTTGTTTGATAAATCGAAAAAGCTAGTCAAAAGTATTTGAAATAAAGACAGTCGATTTTTTCGGCGTGTCAGACAGTGCATCATTTTGATCCTGCATTTTCATACTTTGGTGATTTATATCATTAATTTGCTCAATATATATTAAGTATCTGTGTTGATAAAGGAATTTTAACAATATGTTGTATAATTTACAGGCTTGAAATGTTTGTTATAGAGGTTTATTATCTATTTTTTTTTCAAGGATTGCTGTTACAAAGCGAGATTGTTGACTGATTATAAGGGCATAAAGATACAGACCAAGCATATTTAATCTACTTACTCATTATTAATTTGCGATTCAGGTTAGGTTGATGTTTAATGTTTTTACAGATAGATTGGGTCTGTTCGTGTACAATGACATCATTTTAGATTCGACTTATTATACGTGAATCTACAAAAAACATCACTGGCATGAGTGTGATCGAAAATCTACTCACTTGCAATTGTCAACCAATAAATTATTTGGCAAAATAACAGGGTGTTTATGAAATTCTGAAAAGCACAAGCACTTTGACCTTTACCTTAACATACAGGAAAAATAAAAATAAACAATTCTTACATTTTAACAGCAAAATCAACTGTTGAAAAATGCATCTAAAATCGGCCTCTATGTTGTTAAATTTTGATTCGTTTTAATATTCATGAGCTAAATAAGGCGGAGCACCTCGTATTGGATTGGCATATCTATATAGAGTTGTAACCTTAATTGACATTTCGCTGTGGCTGCGATAACCACGCCCTTAGACAAGTGGCTAATTTGTTTAACAAAAAATCCTTTGTATCCAAAGACATGAAAATGTGTTTGTTCAAGTATACGTTAATCCTTACATTGGTGATCGGATTATGAATATTTAGAAATGGAGGAACGGCGTAATGTTCATTCCCAGTTATGTTAAAGAATGCATAATGAAAAGATTGTTCATGGACCTTATGCTATTATATATCAATAAAACGATTTAAGAATGTGTAGTTTCAACAATGCCTTGTTGTGATATAAAATATGTGTATAAAATGTTTTCGCTATAACGCAATAAGTAATTAATTAACTATAGTTATCACCGGGAGTGCGGTGAACTGTATATACTGGCCACAATCAATCATTTATGTGTGTTATAAATGCAGTAAAAATAAGCAATGTAAGGCCGCTATTCCGCTTAGTATTAGTGACCATGTCTGAACACGAACTCTTTTTTCATGATTCAATTTTTAATAAACGTATAATTTTCTTATTTGGACATGTTGTTGAGCAGAAAACATGCCACCTAATTATATTGTAAGTTGACTGCTTTCTAGATTTTAATCGTTATTTGGTGAACATTTATGTAAATGTCTTGCTGAGAATGCTTATAATATAAAATGATCTCCTACGACAGGGGTACTACATTAGGATTTAAATTATTAACTACAATATCACTCAATAGACGTTCAGTTTTAATTTAAAATGCAAAAATTAACGTATAGTCGTTACCTCCAAAGTAATCAACAGCTAAACATAAGTTGATATTCCAAACAGCCAAACACAATGTAAAAAAACGTTTGAGTTTCATGATTCCGTTAATACTGGTCGTTGAATGCTTTAAATTTCCTTTAAAAAAAAACAACTGTTTGTGCGCACAACTCCGTGTGCGCTTATTTTGCCGATACTGCCTGACCTTCAGTTTATCACTTCCTGTTCACATGTTTTAAACTTGATAATATGAAGCGTAATATCGACGTATTAGCATTTAACTAACCAAAATATTACTTTTTTGCAACACACATCCACTGACAGGAATATCTTATTATGTCTTACAGTGAATATAAAGTTACTGAAGGATGAAAGACGTCTTACATGAAAGTATTTACAACAATGTAAAAGCTAAAAATATAGAAGAGTAGGTATATATTTCTAACGTCTTGAATTTATTTATCATTATATTCAACTCTGGTTATTGTACAGTGGGTCCGCTTTTAAACTGGTAAGAACGTATTGTGAATAGGACGTCTTTATCCGTAAACATTACATTTAATGAGTATTTATCGTGCTAATAAGTAGATCTACGCGACTCGCACACGCACTGTTTGTTCATTTTGTTTGGCGGCAGCTGCTTAAAAATAAATATCGATGATGTTCTATTACATATTTTCTTTCTGTTTTTTCTTTAATTAATTATTGTAAGGCTGTAAAAATAGTCGATTACTTCACAATCTTGAAACTAAAACTGGTGTTTAGTGATTGTGTGGCGGCTGTTAAATGTCGTCCCATACTATACTCCTAAAAAAAGTGAAGGACCACCATAACGTAGCAGTGTTTTGAAAATTTTCTCCTTCTGATTTTGTGTAGTACATTGAATAACATTGTATACTGATAAGGCCAATTTATTTCAAAAATGGTTGGAGAAGTATGTGGTGGTATAAAGATTGATTTAAACACTGTTGCGAAACGTATTAGGTTTTGTGGTGCGTCATCACTGGTTAGGGTGGGGGTCTCCTAGGATTGTTCTACTGACTTGCACGCCATCCTTAAAGGAGATTTGATCGGGTTTCACTATCGAAATGAGATCAGTAAGTCATTTGTGACCCTTATGCTGGTGCTGTGGACCAGAACTTTGTGCTTATAACCAGAAACGACCTTCCAGGCTTGATTTGTCAATAATTATTACACTGAGCGCGAAAGGATTAGAATGTATGGACTGGCCTGACCCTCATGTTAATCTAACAAGAGCATGTGTTGTACAAACTCCAAAAACATACAAGTGCTCGGCCAGCTCAACCACAGATGCGGAATGACCTCGCAAACGCGCTCATTTAGGATTAGGCAAGAATGTGTCCTTCTGCAATCAGGAAACTGATTCGCGGCTTCAATTGTATGTGTACGGTTGTTTTTGACACCAGAGGTGGCCAGGCGCTTAATTTGCTTAACTGTGTGTGTGACCTAAAACACGTAACAGTGCTGTTTGTAAAATGTCATGCCCCACCCACCGATATGCAAACGTTCAAATTTCGGTAGTGACAACACTTTTTAATTTATCTCCTATTTATTTACAACTATAATATGCTATACAATTTCTCTACAATTGATAAATACAGCTATATAGTATTTCCGTAAATAAATGGTTTTCTTTGTAAAAAATGATAGAAATTGTACCACTTTCATTGTGTGGCCCTTAAATTATTTTGAGGAGTATAATATATTAAATTGTTTAGATTTTTCTGGTCCTCTAAAATCATAGATTGTTTGTTGTTTACAATTAAAATTGGAGTTTACCTTATGCGCTACGGGCGTCAGTGATGTGGCATCTTGCATTACCGTTGATGATCAGCTTCAATACAAACTGAGGCTGCCTTTTCCCCCATGCATGCCATGCTTCCTGAGATATTGCATAGACGACCTGTCTAAAAGCCATTTCGATTAATTGATTTATATTTATAAACTCGGCTGTATACAGCATATGCATGATTTAGACTTGAAACGCAATTGTTTAGTGATAATGAATAAATAAACTGAAAGCATTCGCAATTACTGGATCTTTTAATGAAATTACCTAAGGCGGGAGTGGTAAATTTCATGAACCTTGAACCTCTTCTATTGCAAATGCCGTTAACTTCATTTTTCACCTTAACCACTTACTTCTTTTGTGTATAATTGTACATAAAACATTATAATTATATTAACAAACATTTGTAAGGTTGGAAAAAAATGTTAATTGCAAATTAAATCCTGTATTTAAAGGGACTCTATTGAGGTCTGATCGTGTAACACACTTAAACATATTTTTAAAACTAATTACACATGCGTTTTTTGAGTTTCAAATCATGACGTTAACTATGCATATATCACATATAAATTATTTTAATCATGCATAATAACCGTTTGTGTTTGTAGCATCTGTGTTGACATTGGTGTGTCTAGGGGCGTCTATGTTGCTGTAGTAATCATTCCGTGTCTGAAGTTCCGTGTAATTGCCGTGATCTTTCCTCAAGATATGTGTAATTGCTTTCTGTTTGGTTTGTCCTAGACGAATTGCCATTCAATTTATTCGTATTTGTTGTTGTCATAATTACAACTGATTGTGCATGTGGTTCAATTGGCACTGTATATTAAAAAAAATCACGAGCACATGTTAGGTCGCGTTAATAGTATGCAATTAAAATACAAACGAGAAGAAACCATTCTAGATTCAAACTGCGTGGACTGCGAATTTATTCGTAAGAGCTATAAACATTCGCTTTTTCCTACCTCTAACGCTTGACGGTTATGTGCTCCACGTATGATCCTCCAGGTGCTTAGGTCTCGGCGTCGATAGCATAATGTCTGATTCACAAGAGTATTGAAAGGTTAACTTGACATCTGTCAGATTTGCACATCATGCAGTTATTGGAGTTGCTCTGGTCTTTTTTAATTGCTGGCCCCTGGAAAACTAATACTGTTCTGAACTCATCATAATTCGCATTTTCGACTACACCGTAGTATATCTTGGGGTATTAGTTGATTAGTTATTGCCTGACATTGCTTGTGTCGTTACCAATAATATTGACACACTGCAGTAGTACTGCACTCCATCTGCACATCGGAACAAGTTCTACGCGGTGTTCCTTGCCTTTTCCAGATCAATTATTACAACTAGGTTCTGCGGTTGTGTTAAAATTGTATACTGCTCGATTTGGTGTCAGCCTGTTACATGTCACAATTGAACATTGTGACTCCTCATTGTGCTGTGTCGTTCGCAAACGCGCTCAGTGGCGTTATTTGTAACCATATAACCCTTGTCACATATTGGTTTGATAACGCTTGAAAACAGCAACACTCGATTGGTTATCACTGTAGCGTCTACGAGATATTGGGCACGGTTTATCACAAGTAATGCGTAGACATATCGGGTTATCGCCACTCTATGTGCCAATTAACCATGATCTGTCTGATTGACACATCGTGTCTACAATTATCGGTGTATATCCCCTAGTGTAGTTAATAATTACGACGTCCGCTGACATATACATTTTTTCCGTAAGCTCGAAACATATCCGTTTGTTATATCTAGTGCACTGCAAACTTATTAAGGAATACGACTTGTGACTGAAACACACATTTGAAGCAATACATAATAATCACTGAAGAATCACAAGCCTAGTAACATTTAAGAATATGACATTATAAGATAAATAACCAGGCCGCTTTTTTACCTGTTTTTATCATTTTAAATCTGAAACCAAAGTTAATAGTTAACACTTTATTCATAGTAAAATATGAGAAATTACTTTCCTTTACATTTTTAATTAAACATATGTAATTTCTGTAACAGTGTAGTAAAAAACTACACGGTTAAATTTCAATTAAAATATCAAACATATTATATTATTAATATATTATATAACAAACTTATGCATTTTGCATTTTATCACGCCAATCCCAAGTCATAAGCCGAACAAAAAAGATATATGAAATTATAGAGTCGACATGAATCACATATCATTTTTGTCTTCAAAAAATATAAACGGGGTATATTGAAATAAAGAACTGACATTTCATTTTGATAAAACATAATTTGAGTTTGATAAAATGAGAATGTCAGTCATATAGCAAGGTTTACCTGTATATACTTCACAAATCGGTAATCGGTTGTATATCTAAAATGAAGACAATAAACAAGGTAGATATTAAACATAATGTCATTTAAGGTGTACATACAAAAAGGAAGGTAGCATTTCATCGGTTTCGCTGAAGGTTTACGGTTGTTTTAAGGCTCTCTTGAAAATGTTATACCTGATTTTATGTTTTACAACTGCATGCTGTTTTGGATTATGTACAAGCGATTTTGAAGGTAATATTGGATAATACATTTAAAAACTGCATAATTATTCCTAAAGAAAATGAAACAATACTAATTCATATAATTCAATGTCAGTGAATATACCTAGGAGTTTCTCATATTTACAGGAGTAGGTTTCACTGTTTAAATATGGTTAAATGTAAGATGTAAACAATTCTGACCTGAAAGGTACAGGAATAGCATATTTAAGGCGATGCAGTTGTTGATATTGTTATTGACTCGTGTCGGTGAAGGTCACTGTGTTCACAGACCGTTGTGTGGATCTGATATTGATGATGCACTTTACATAAATAAATGTGAAGACCAGGAAGAGAAAATATGTTTGATTGACCCTGAAAATATAATTCGAATTTAGTTTTGAATTTGTTTTAAGTTAAAACGGATATATAAAGAAAGCCGTTAAACTATTTAACTTGGTTTTGTGATTTCCGACAGCCTGGTTATTTTACTATCATAATGCCCAAACGATTGTTTGGGTTATTATTGAAAATAACAATCCTATGTACCTTAAATATTATAAGAAATCATAAGCGTTTAACAATTTTTACTATTTTGTAAGAATATTTTACCATGCATGTAAAAAATAAAAAGGTTATATAATTCAATATCAGTAGTTTTTTATATTTCTAAAAAAAATTCGATTGTTTTTAACACATTCTTTTAAACCCGTTAAAACTTTTTACCTCAGCAAGCCTTACCAATGATTGCCTACACACATATTAATTGAATACCGTACGAAAAAAATAATGACATTGTCTATTCAAAATTGAATAGACAATCATAAGTTGACTCATGAGACAATTTTATTCCAGAATGGGCTTATGAATGTCAATAAAACATTTAATATAATGCAAAAAATACTAGTATACGTAATTGCATACATATCATAAATTATGCTTATGCTTATTAGCGTTATAAAACCTATGTTATATTTGTAAACAATTAGAAATGAATCTGAGCCTATCTTCATACAAAACACCTGGCAACAAAAAACCATTTTAGCAATATCTTAAACGATTTAGAGTGTTTCTCCTTTCTAATCGCTCACAGTTACCTCCGTATGAACGGCTTTACACTTGTAAGGATGCAATGTACACTAAGCCGCAATAATACGTCCCAAATAACTCGTATAATCCTGCCTATTTTGTAAAGATGTGTCGTGACATCCAGCCATTACTCAATCCCTCAACCAGCTTACTAATGAATCATGAAATAAACAGATAGATCAAGCATGTATCAAACACGCGGGATATTTTAATGTGTACTCTTGTGTCCATTAAAGGTCCAAATATTGCGTTGAACAAACCAACAGAGCAATATCCAGGAATTTATCAAAACGGAACATCCGACAAGGCTGTGAATGGCATTACAGATCACAGTAATGATGCGTCTAAATGTGCTCACACCTATTGGGATGACATCAGCAGTCCATCGTGGTGGAAAGTTGACCTTGGTGATAAGTTGCGAATAACCGGCATCCAAATTTACAACAGAGATCGCAATAGTATGTATTTATTGGCAGTCATTACCTTGTATCTTATAATTATGTCAGTCAATTAGCCACATTAATTTATTGTTCAGTTTGTTTCCATCAAATAACAAGTACTGTGTGGTCTTCTGTATCCACTATTGATGCATATCTACATATAGTTAATGATTATAATAAACTATAGTTTAAAAGAAAATACAACAGTGTAACAGATACTGTCTTCTTGGGAAGTTATTATGTTTATCTTGCAAGTACAGTGCGTGCCTGCGATTTGTATTGTTTTATAAAAAGCGGATGTCGTTTACTGGCATAAATGTCTGACTTTGTTATTCATAACAACAACTTTGATCAAGCAGATTCCTATCAATACTTTTACTTTATCTATTGTAGTTTTTTATGATAATGATTCATACACAAAATTATTGATAAATCGCGGTCATTCGCTTTACTTTGCTCTATGTTTTACAGTATTTTACTGGAAGAAAAGCATTTCAATTGCTATGTGATTACACTTTGTGGTCTGCCTATTTTTTAATATAATAGGTGCACGGGCTCGACTCAGAGGAATGCGTATCACGGGTACTTCTAGTCAGAATGAAAGTGAGACACAACTGTACCAGGATACAACAACTATCAAGGATTGCTCTACTTATCCTGAATACGGAACTAGTGTGTGTAGCGATGTTATAACATTACCTATTGACATCACTGAGCGCGTGCGATATGTAAAGATATCCGTCCTAAACTGGCTTATGTTGTGCGAGGTACAGGTTTTTGCAGGTATGTATGCATTAATGATATAAATGTAGACTATTAAACAAAGACCTAATCATGGAAGGGCTTAATACTTTCCAGGATACATGTCCTTACTGTGTTGACTGCAACAATATAACAAATATCACACAACGCACATTTGTAATACAAGCATTTAATTATATAACGCTCAAGAATATGTTTGGTAGTGGTCAAAATTTGAGATGACTGCAGACTATTGTAAACAAATACGGCAGCAGCTTTGGAATCCATAGTTTGTTGTGCATACTACAGCTTAAGTCACATTTATTATTATATTTTAAAATAAACACAACACGGGACGATACTATAGTACACGAACAGATTCCGGTAAAAAGCATACACTATTGATTTTGATATTTCTTAGATTATATTGATTGTGTAATAACATTCACAGTATAACTTTATGATAATGAAGCATAGAGTCATTACGATTATGTTTTAAAGTTATGATGTTGTCCAAGTACACTATAATATCTAAATAAAAATTTGGTTCGCTAAGATGAGGTTTTCATTAGGTACTCCCTTGAAAATGAAAATACGGTGAATTACGCATTACACCCACCATTTCGCCATTTCTTCAAACTTTATTAAAATATATGTTCATGTGCATAAATCAGGCCACATTGTCACCTTCAAGTCCGGATCATTGCTTACTGGATATTGAACAAATGGTCAATACCCAGAGTCAAGAAGGGCTCATTTCGAAGTATTGTCTAAAATTGCAGAGGTGTGCAGTCTTCCAGCGATTGCAAATGGACAAGTTCATGCACCTGACACCAACAAGTTGTTATTTAAACCAGGCGACACACTCGCAATTCACTGCAACACTGGGTTCACAACGACAAATCCTAACGTCACTTGTCAAAAGGATAGAGCATGGGCCCCTATACCTACATGCGTTCAGGTTACGTGCAGTGTTCCGAATATTGAGAATGGGTACTACACAGTGAACGACAATGTAACTGATGAACAACAACCATATGGCACTGCAATGGAAGCGAATTGTAATCTATATTACGCACTGCCCGATGCTTTAGAACGATTTTGTCAACAAAATGGACAATGGTCAGGTTCAGATCCAATTTGTATAAAGATCATTTGCAACGACACACGCCAAATACTTCATGAAGCGTTAAATGCACATCCGATGTTAGGAATCGGCGAGAATGGACAAGTGTCATACAACGATACGCATTTTGTTCTTCAAAGCGGATCTGTTGCGGCGACATGTCTGGAGAATGGACAACTTGTTTGGATACAGTCACCTGAATTCGGTAAAAATATTATTTCTCCTGTGTTTCTAAATATTAAAACTTGTTTAACGCTACTCAATCTTGATTTAGATACCGGTATCATTAATCACAAGCGTTTCAATATATGATGGGCAATACATACTTACTGATGTGGCAAAATGTTATAACAAAAAGGGTTTATGATCAATAACCAACAACAAAACATGAGAAGACCAAACATAAAAAAAATTCCTGACGTGGGATTTAAATTCAGGACCTCGAGCTCTTAAGCCGCTTGAACGAACCTCTCTACTACTATAATTAATGATTTTAGTGCATCTTTTTAACTGTAATAAGGTTTGCATGCAAATTGCAAACGTCAAACAAATGTCAAATTAGCGGGCCACACGTTTCCAGCATTGCTACGCTTATATTCAAACATGAATATATATTTATGTGGCAAATTCCCGATAATAAGAGGTCTGAGGATGCCATTATGCTAAAATATACAAACAAATTATCAGCTACGACAAAAAGTATATTATCTTAATATCTACAAAAAATGTATGCACATACGTAAAAAGTAGTAGTAGTAAAGAAAAAAATCATTTAACGCCATCATTTCAGTATCGGTTTGTCCTGTGATGAACATCCCCAACGTAGTTGTGAACACAAGCGGCTGCCTGATGGAAGACCGTTGTGAGACTGGAACCATACTAGAATATGCCTGTACGGGATACGTATCCATTTCTACTCCGTTCACTGTCTGTCTTGCCAACCACTCTTGGAGCCATTTGCCGAAATGTTTGAATCCGGAAGAAGGTATGTGTGACTTTGATTTTTTGTGTCATTATCTAGGTAAAAAGTATTAATATATTTCATGCGAATAAAATAAGCATTAAATTAGTAATGAAAAATATCATTTATTCTTATACATGTAGCTGCGTGTGTTGCTGAGGGACAGTATCAGTCGGTTGTTGCTGTGGCGGCCGTTGGTTGGTCGATAGCGTCCATAGCTGTTGTTGTGGGGCTACTTGAGTTAGTGTACATCAGGTACGAGTTGTTCATTATGTTAATAATCGTTATTTAAAAAAGTATACTAACAAGCACATATGGTTAGAATAATCAGAACATGTGAGTTTTCACAATTTTATATCACGCAACATGGAGGTTTTTAAAGCCATTTTACTTGGTAAATATACAGCAAAACTCTACTAAGACTACAATACTAAATTTATAGCATACGTTTGTAGTAAAATAATAAGCTTTAATTTAAAATAAATGTTAAATTGGTTTAAGGAAATTGCAAACGCACCAATCACGCCCTGAGACTGAGATCCCATCCTGCCAACAGAAAGCAGCTGGTGACGCGGAAATCAAGTACACGGACTTACAGGCCAACACAATGGGTGCGAGCGAATATTCAGAAATACAACGTAGAAGTAACTCTGAGTAGGAGTTGCCTATTTCCAATTGATTCAAACGCGACAGCCTTTGGCGCGTATTTGTACATTAATGAATAGATCAACATGCATGTAAATCCAATCTCTTTTTTTAATAATATTATTTCGATACGACAACCATATAAACGTAAAGTTTGAAGTTATTAAACAGTAAAATGAACAGAAGTTTTGTGTTGCATTACTTGTATATATTTTTTTTCAGTTTTATACGTACACGCTAAATAACATAAAATAAGAAAAAGTTTTAAGAACTTTTGCTTTATAAGTGCCTGGATTCTTAAATGTTTTGCTGGATAGACAATGTGTTGTGTTCGTTAAACTAAGGTTATTCCACAAAAATAAACAAGACATATCAAAAGACAAAAACATGTTATAGACAAAGTAACCATAGTCGAGTTTTAGTGTCATCATGCCGCTTTTGCCATTTGCTTGCGTTTTCTGATAATATCAACCTTAAGCATATAAGCAGGGAGGTATTTAGCAGAAATCTATATGTCTCTCTAATTTCCATTAGTTCATTATTGTATATGATTGTAATTGTAACATGTGATGTGTTAAAAATCTTAACATTGTTAAAATATCACTGATTATTTTAAAATACATTAAAATGTTGTGTTTTATTACCACTAGGGAATAAAAACTTGTCTAGGGCCGTAAGTGGTCGCAAGCTGCAATAATGTGTCTTTGAGCTTTTATTTATGGTCAATAACTACTTTATCAGTGTTCTTACGCCGACTTATTGTTGTAAATAACCGAAATAAAACCTTAACGTTGTATCTTGTCTCCGTGTTTACCCTTATTTGATCATCAAGAACTCGCTCATATATATCAGAAATAAACATTGCAATATTTTATTTTGCTATTATATAAAGCAAACTACTGAGTATAGAAACATGTGGTATATGTTCAGTACGGCTAAAACTGTAATGCTTATCAATGTCGGCTATGGTAGAATGGATTATGTTTGTTCGTACATATATCAGCAAACACCTGAAACAAACCAAATAGCTACTTTATTATATAATGTTACACATTTTAGCACTAAGGTTTGTTTTAATAACCAACAGAAACTCCGATGCATATTGACACACGTCTGTAAAGTATTATTGTATGGTTTCTCGCTGCACATTTATTTTGGAGTCATGTGATGTTGTTAAGGGGTGTGGAATCCGAAGAATATTTAAGAAAACAAAGTAAGAAAAGGAATCCGGCTAAATCCTGATCACATACATATCA
>Ga0224511_10001301_pt1 | contig 14732 bp, 16 predicted proteins | sample SF_May12_sed_USG_2_FD_169988 | JGI IMG/M metagenome (GOLD analysis project Ga0224511, IMG submission 169988) | Sediment microbial communities from San Francisco Bay, California, United States - SF_May12_sed_USGS_8_1 | ecosystem: Environmental > Aquatic > Marine > Sediment | place: USA...
CATACTACCAGACCTACAACACAACTGTCTTTCGCTGCAGTAAGTGGAAAATAATTTCCTCACCATATTTTATGACCCCATTTCAAAAAGTCAGTAGCTGCTTTGAAATAAAAAGGTCAAGATTTTGCACATTGAGGTGACACTATATAATCAAAAATTAATTGCATAATCGTTGCTTTGTGTTGACAAGGTTTTTGCAAGACCTACATTTGCTGCCATTCACAATGGTTTGTGTAGATCTACATCTTGAATATGAATTTTGAGGCCACAGTGCAATACTGTACTATTTTAAAATAAAAAATAATGTATAATTACCGGTATATAATATTGCACTAGACCCTTCATAGTTTATAATTTGGTGACCTTGAATCCCATTTGCCTAGGTGCGATCAGTGTAGCGAGTTCCAGCGTGACGGGCACGTCATTCATCCTCACCTGGACCCAGCCGGCCACGATCTACGCCCAGACAAACAGTTCCCTCGCTAGCCCCTCCCTCTCTGGGCGGATGTGAGTTCCCTACAGACACATATGTGACATGTCTGACAACATGTTTCCTTTTATAATTTAGAGTCTTGTTACAATACAAAAAGGTGCAATTTAAAAAAAAAATGTCTGTTATCATTTGAAAATATTGAGACAAAGTTTATTTCAAAGTCATGTATTCTGAAAAGGTTTTTGTTAACAATATCATAAGATCTTATGAATTCTATAAAATATAGATACATTTTAATGTCAAGTTATTGATCTACGATATAATATAGTTATGCTGCACTAACACTAAAGCTTATTCCAAATCTTGCAGCATCTACCACATAGAGTGTATCAGTGCCACAGCACCCACGGTGACCGACACTAAGACAGATAACGACGCAACGGCCGGCGCTTCCTCCTTCAGCCAGACCATCAACACTGGTGTGCAGGCGGGAAATAACTACGAGTGTAGTATCAATATTGAATTTGAGTCTGGAGACCGTAGTGCTAAGAGTGAGCCGGCAGTCTTCAGGACCCCTGCTACAGGTAATTTTACCTTTTCGCTAATACCCAGTTAGTGAAGAAAGTGGCTACGATCAGTTACAATGTACATGTCGATGAAGTCACTATTGTTTGCCACATGTCAAAACGTTTTCATGTAGAATGTTGTCAGTAAGGTTGGTCACAGAATGTCACAACCATGACATTAAACTAATTTACAATAAGTTTATGAAACAATAGAAAGTATGATTTTTAAAGAATATAACAAATTATGAATATTTTTATGTTATATAATTGTTTCTGTATTTCAGTGACCCCAGAGACTGCAGGCCCCAATGATATCACCCTGCAGGCCAAGTTCTATGACTTCAGCAAGGTCCACGGTGACTTCAACAACCTGCAATACCCGGGCATCTCCGGCGTCGCGTACGTCGACAGCCCCTATGGCGCCTGGCTTGCTGCCTCTGCTACTCCAACAGCTGACACCTTCTCTACCTGGTTCAGAGAGGACTATGTGTCCAGTAAGAACGTGGAAGTAGCAGGCACCATTATTCTGAGGGACCAGGGGGGCACGACCAAGAAGTACTACTCTGATGCATACTTTCCAGTAGACGGCCAGGGCTTTGGATCTGAAAACCAGCTCGACTGCAGCAACACATACCATAACTTTGGGTAGGCTATGTTTTTCTCAACAGCACACTCTATAACATTACTTACAAAAAAACTAAATGTTAAAAAGATTTTAAATAGAAAATTTTAAAGCATAATTTATTGAATCGTTTATTAACTTAAAGGTTTCTTCTGCTTTGTTTTGTCTTTCTTCCTCTGCCACCTTATTAACTTAAAGGTTTCTTCTGCTTTGTTTTGTCTTTCTTCCTCTGCCACCCTCTTTAATTTAGTATCTACAACCTGTCACACATACCTGAAAGAGCACACTTTTGCAGTAAACACAGGCAACTCATTAACTATAAATCCTCTCTGTGATTGTTTTCTTGAAAGGCTGTAAATGAATGGTTCTTCTTTCTATGACCAAAGAAAGCTTTTCCTTATCTTTCCAGGTTCACATCCACTGTGCGTACAGGATTTGTGTACGGAGGTTCAGAGGTGTTCACCATGGGTGGAGGGGAGGCGATGTGGCTCTACATCAACAAGATTCAGATGTTCGAGTTTGTCTCTGATGGCACCTCCAGTCCTTGCTACGTCGTTGATCTCTCCACAGCAAACACAAACATGAACAGTAAAATAGCGCAAGAGCTCTTTTGACATTAGATTTTTATGTATATAAAAGCTTCGAGAAATGCTCACAAATATTTAAAAATATGCTATGCTTCAAAGTAAAAATCAACACCCATCTAATTTATGACATGTACATTTGTTCATCTCAGTGTGTTTACCTACATAATGTGCCAGGTCCTGTACTGGCCTAGTAAACACATTGTTTTAATAAAAACAAGTTATTTCTCATATTCTACTCATGTTTAATTTTATTCATGTCTGTTGCAGCAAGTGAGGTGTACCTACAGACAGGGACACTGGCAGCGGGCTCCTGTACCGGCCTGGTCACGTCCACCACTCCCATCTCACTAGCGCTAGAGGCAAGATAATAGTAACATAGTTCTAAAAATAACTGTATTAGAAAGTAAAGGTGTTTCATAAAGTTTGATCAGCCCAGTGTTAAAAAGTAAAATCCTTGTTATAGTACAAACAATATCACAATATAAAACGTATACCATATATGTATAGTATTAAAGAAAAATCTTTCGTTTTTGAAGATCATAAAAACTAGAAACATAATATGTGTAGTTACTATTTTTTGATTTAAGGCATATTCTTTATTGATTTTTTTCTTTATGATAAATAACTTGAATAATCATGGTACAAGTCAAAATATAAATGTAGAACTCTAATCCAATTTTCAACTCGTTTAAAAATATCCCAATGTAAAGGAATGATAATTATACCCTGGATGTGATCTGTGCCAGGTTGGGGTGACGTACCACTTTGACTGGTTCCACGTGGAGAGCAAGCGGTGCAGCTCGGAGCTGCTGCTGCAGACAACGGACGTGACGTTCAGTCAGGACACGGCCACAGACCTGCCCCTGGACTACAGCATGGCGGTGGATGAGAGCGAGAACATCGGGGATATCCTCGTGTCCGCCGTCAACCTCGTGGATGTCTTCTCCTCTGCCGGACCGTACTCCATCTCTCTATATCTTGGTGGGTTGAGACTGCTGATGCATTTTCACTGTCTTTGTCTGTCTTTGTAGGTGGTTATTTTTATGAACTGTGAGTTAGGTCCAGTTAGATGCACAAAGTCTTCATCTACTTGAAAATTATTTTAAGATAAATATACCCAAATAAATCATGGTGTATATTGATCATAATTGTGTTATTGTTGTTACATATACTAGTATTTGATAGATCTTATTATAATGCTATAAAGTGTTGAGATTGTGTAAACAACATGGACTTTATAAAACTGAATGATAAGTTTTGATAGTGTGTGATAAAGAGATTATGTCTCCAGGTAATGCAGGCCGACGGTTCACGGTGGAGGATGCTGCCTACACCTTCACCGCCCCACCATCTGCGGCCCCCAACATTACAACCATCTCCGACATACACGGCAATATCGTGCAATATGTTGGTAAGGAAGAGTTACAATTATCATAAAGGAACATCTACCTAGTTGTAAAACAGAACAGGCCATTAATCACCAATAAAGGGTCTAGGAATATAAAGATCCAATGTCAGTATGCATACAATCACTAACTGAAAATTCCCTATACATACCCGGTAAAAATAATTCTTTTATTTCATGCAAATATTTATTATTTGCAGGTATATGATTTTTAATAAGGATTTCTTATTTAAGTCTCTCACTTTGGGTTTTGTGTATTTAAATTTATGACCAACAATTGCAATTTGTGTCTTGTCTGTCCCACAGAATCCATAAAAATTGGTGCTGTATAAATATAAATGATTTCCAGTAGTCTGACTAGTCTCACAACTTTTTCCACCTAATTCTAGAGTGCAATGCTGCCTCGCCGCTGGTTGTGATGGCCAACGATGCCACAGCCCAGACGTTCAGCATTTCGACCAGCTCCCTGGCCGTCACGCTGGCCGACGAGCTGGACTACGAGGTCGTCCAGGAATACTACCTCCTCATGTCCGTCACTGACACCAGTCTCTCACTCACCGGCTACATCGGTGTTAGGGTGAGCAATGTTCTATTAATACCCATAAACATTTCCTTAAAACATGACAATGTATATTTTTTGTGTTCATTTGGTTTACTTTCTCCAAAAAAGGTCACATTCTTATTTATGGATTTATTGAAAAAGGTATGAATTTCAATTGATACACATGTTTTCTTGACCTAGAATCTTTTCTTTCAATGTACTATGCACAATCTGCATTTAAACTATTTTTCTTTTTACTATTTCTAGTGAACACACAACCATTCATTAAAACATGTGTCACAATTCAGATCTTCGTCAATGACGTGAACGACAACTGCCCAATAATTAGCCCGACGGAGTTCTCATCACGGCCGGAGCCTGTCCTGCAGGTGCCGCCACTGGTGACCTTCGCCTCTACTGACGCTGACAGTGGCGAGAATGGCCGCATACATTATGTGGTCTCAGCTGTCACTGAGGAGTAAGTTCATTTTTTTATTGAGATAATGTTTGTAAAGCTTTTTTCAACCGCCTTTGCCTTCTTGCAACATTGATATTTGTTTTTATAAGGAGCTACCTTCGACTTAATGCAGATACAAGGCTTAAATCTTTAAATCTCTAAACCATGAACATGATAATGAGTCTTAATGACCGTATGATAAATGTGCATATTCCAGCCCCCCTGTGATATGGGATGACACGTATGACCTATGGGGAGATGTCTACCTCAACTACACGACACTTTTCTTCGACGTCATCGCCATAGACAATGGTACAGTGCCGTACGGCATGAAGGCAACACTGAATGTGACAGTGAGCAACACGTGTGTGCTGGATGTACTGTTTGGGAAGATCAACTACACGTTCCCCATCAACGACACCACGGGCGAGATGACCCTTCGTATTCCTGGATACTGGATGTATGAGTTCTGTAAGTATATGTTTAAGTCATAGATACAAGTATATTTAAGACCTTATTATGTTAAAGTAACAAAAAATCTCTTGTTAAACAGCAAAGTAGTAAACTCAAATGTCAATGCTAATGTTAACAATATCAATAGAATAAACAGATAATTTTAATTTCTTAATGTTTGCATACAAACTTGGAGGGTTTGTTCAACTTAACATTTTTATTTAGCAACTTCACATTTTAGAAATATGTAGCATTATAAACAAAGAAATGTGATTATGCTTTATATGCTCTTGACTGTCAGTACAATATGCTTGGTTTAGACCACATTCTGTGTGTTGTATATCAGTTTGTTCGGACCCGATCGGTGTGTCGTCTGGTACGGTGCTGGACAACATGATGTTCGCCTCCTCCACCCAGCACCCCATCAACACCGCGCCCGGCAGGGGCAGGGTCAACAACCTAGAGAGTAGGTCACTTTACTGAAGCTCAGATCTCTTAAACAATGTTTCAAACGCTATGAAAATGTTTAAATTATAAAGTATTGTGATTTTTTGTTTCATCCAAACTTCTAAAAATGTTTTTTCTTTTAGTAGAATTAAATTGCTACAGTAAATTATCTGCATTAGGCTTGCTTGAAAAACAACTGAACCTACAAGTTATTAATGTCAAGAATTGTTATTAACTTAGCATTTAATAAACTCTTGTAACAACTATAGTGATTTGCACACTGCATTGGGTGTTTCTCATTTCAGATGCGTTCAGTGGCCTGGCAGGAGCGTGGGTGGCGGGCGTGGCTGACACGTCACAGTGGCTCGAGGTGAACATGAACATGCCGTACAAGTTTACCGCCGTACAGATACAGGGCCGCAGTGATGAGGAACAGTGGGTCACTACGTTTAAGATAGAGTACTATGATGGTGCTACATGGCTCACTTACCAGAACTCTGGTGGCGACACGGTAAGCATTACTGAATGCAGAAGACAGTTGATGGTACAATTTATAAACACCTGTTTTAGGAAATTCATTAGAAAATTTCAAAAAGGCCATGTTTTTTTTAGCTAAATGATTTTTTCTTCATGTCAAAAGTTTGAAAGTGCTGAGTTTATCTAACCTATTGTTCTTGCTTGTTCTTGTAAGACACGGTTTTACCTGTCTTAAAAAGACATAAATCCTACATCATAAGCCACATGCATGCCGCAGGTGTTTGCTGGCAACTCTGACCGTACAACGGTGGTGACACACACACTGGACCCGGCAGTGCTGTCCAGCCGTATCCGGGTCAACCCTCAGACCTGGAACGCAGCAACCATTGCCATGAGGGTAGAGTTCAACGGCTGTCCCCAGGCAGAACAACTCTTCTGTAAGCATTGAATATCTTTTAAAGGATTTTTTCACCACTTCATTCAATCTACATTTACTGAAAAATAAGCAAAAAGTTGTGGTTAAGCGCAGATTACTAATAAGCGTCTTCTTTCATTTATTTTCATTTTGCATTTAAGTTGATTTCACAGTATTATATAATTGTTTAACCAGATGATGTGAGCTGTATGCGGTGTGAGACGACCTTCTACTGTGAGGGTGAGGGCGTTCAGAAGCCATGTGGTCGTTGTGATGGCAACGGGACCTGTGATGCCAACCCTGTGGAACACTCATTTGGACTGGCCAGCGAGTGTACATCATGTCCTGCTGGATGGGTGAGTGTTCAGTATTAATTAAAGGAAAAAAATGTGTGACTTTAATCTTATTGAGTTGTTCAAATAACTACACTGCAATTCTATATTGTGTGTTTTGTTATATTTATTACATCCTTTTATTCTCATGTAATTTGCTATTAAATGGTTATGCTCTAGTACATGATTTAGTAATACAAGTCAGTGTAAAGTGAAATGAAAATTAAAAAACACTGACGAAGTGTTTTGATACACGTTTATGTTTCAGATCTGTGAGAGTGGGTATGCCACGCCGTGCCCTGACTACCACTATGTGGAGTGCACCAACACTTCGTGTCCAGCCTCCTGTAGCCCGTGTGAGCCAGGGTATGCCTGTAGGGGCGGGGTCAGGACAGAGTGCCCCGCAGGCTCCTACTCTGATGGAACTATGGGTAGGCAGAACCTTTTAGTAGCAGATTTTGTCTATTGTCTGCAAAACCAAGTTAACTAGAAATACCAGATTTGTGTCTGAATTAAGAACATGCAATATAATGTAAACCAAGTAATTAAAGATTAAAGTCAATAATAGTGATATGGGACTTACTTTTGTAAAATTAATGAATATAAAGTTATTAACCATCAAGTTTTGTCATTGAAGAGGTGTGTGCCCCCTGTAACTCTGGCACCTACAACAACCTGACTGGTCAGAGTTCCTGCCTGTCATGCCCCACCGGCTACTACTGTGCCAAGCGCAAGTCTGAGTGCGCCAAGTGTGCGCCGGAGGAGTACAGTGATGGGGAGGAGTGTATTGCCTGCACTGATGCCACTCAGTGCCCCTGTCTAAACCCGGCCGGCTCACCTTGCTACGACTACTACTACTGCTATAATACAGGTTTATCTCCATATTTATTTATTTTATTTCAATGTTAAACCTCAAATTAAAAACAATTACAGATGCAAAAATAAATGTCAATAAAAGTATTACTGTTATGTGTTTATCTAATTTAGAATGAAAACTACCATTACATTAAGATGTCACATTTATCTTTCTTACTCCAAAGCCTTTTTTGAAACTTGCAATCTAATGAAAAATATCACCAGTTTTACAAATCCATTGTTAATCTATTTTCATCCCTGGGTATTGTATGTGTGTACTGTGGTTACAGGAGGGGGTGGGTATGGTTGCACCACATGTGAGGCAGGACTCACCGGAGATGGCCACACATGCACTGACACAGATGAGGTGCGAGTGTCATTACTACTTGATTATATATTAAATGTTAATCATGCATAAGTAACAATATTTTGTAGTGTGACCAATTGTGTGGCATTTATTTATAGTTGATGTAATATTCTACCATATTTTACAATATTCAGTTGAAACCCCTTAGTTATTCTACCATGTATGTATTACAGTGTGCAGTGTACGATCCCTGCTTCATGAGCCGGTGTGTGAACACCGAACCTGGCTACCAGTGTCTCGAATGTCCAGAGGGCTACACCGGCACCTTCGAGGACGCCTACGACTGGGACGTGTATCGACGTGTGTTTGTGTATCGTAACCTGGAGCGCGCCAATTTCACGTACCAGACGTGTGAGGACATTGATGAGTGTGCCACCGACAACGGGGGATGTGACCCACTGATGACCTGTGTCAACACCATTGTAAGTGTACATGTTGTTTGATATGTCACTGGACTGCTTTCCAGTTATCATATGAAAAGAACAGATGTCATTATAAAGTTTCACTTTTCCACATATACAAAACGGGTTATAGTGAAATAATGAATAAGGTAGGTAAATGTAAAGAATGGTTCTACTAAGCCAATCTGCCAAAGGAAAGGTCTGGTGATTGTTTAATTGTAATAGTTTGTTCATATACCTTAATTAATGCTTTCATACAAATGAGACATGTTTAGTTGCGTGGTGAAAAGTTATGCATCCTTACTGAAAGCTGACTCTGTATTGTTGTAAAAATTCTGCTTTTTAATGATTCTGAGTACCATATTACTAAATAGTACAATAAAGGTTACTTACTTAACTTTACCGTTATTTTGCAGGGCAGCTACTACTGCAGTTTCTGTGCGGAGGGCTACATTGGCACCAACAAGAGCGGCTGTTACCTGGACAACTTCTGTGTGTCCGGCAGACACAACTGTATTGCAGAGGCCAACTGCATATACCTGGGACCAGCACAGTTTAGATGTGTGGTGAGTGGCTGCAATTAGTGTAAACAATCTTTAATGCTTTAAATTATTTCTTTAACTTTGAATTAAAATGTTGAGAAAAAAAAAATCTTACAATAGAAATAATGACTCTTTCTAATTTGTGTATCCTTTCAAACAAAACCATCTTTCAAACCAAACCATCTTTAAAAAAAAGAGTAAAACATCTTGTATGAAATGTTTAGTGCAAGCCGGGGTATGCAGGGCCAGGGAACCTGTGTGGCCTGGACTCAGACAACGACGGTCACCCGGACATCGGACTGCCGTGCCAGGACTGGGGGTGCAGGAGGGTGAGTGATGGGGCATTATTATGGTATATATCATTATGTGTTTCTATTTTAAAGATTGTAGCTCAAAATCAAGTCACTTTAAAAGTTTGTCATAAGCATTACAGTACATTACAGAACATAATGAAATATGACAGAAAACAGCATTTTACATTGTAACATGTGAAAATATAAGCAGTATTTGTTATTTAAACTTGTAGTTTAGAAATTTTATACAACCTGTCATGAAAAGTTGAATTTTGAATGGGAACACTGAGCTTGTTTGGTGGAGAAGTATGCTGATATTCAAGTGCAAGGTGTTTGATTCAATTATTACTCATTAGTTCATGTTGATGGTTTCTAACATGTGTATTACAGTGAGATTGAAGTGAGTACATGTTTTGTGTTTGTTTCCGTCAGGACATCTGTCGTGACGTGCCCAGCAGCATGCAGGAGGACACAGACCGGGACAACAAGGCAGACAACTGCGACATCGACGACGACAGTGACGGCAGATATGACTGGCTGGTATGGGGAGACGCTTGCTGATTGGTTGAAACTGTTTTGGGGCCCTCATTGATATAATTATAAAGTGATATAATAGTTATACATTGTTATGCTTTTGATTAGACTTAAAAGACACTTAGATTAAAGGATTGCGGTTTAAACATATTACTACAAAGGTATTAAATATGATTTTCTTAAGCTACATAATTTATGAATGTTGTTCTTTAGGACAACTGTCAGTTTAAGTCCAACTGGGACCAGGCGGACGGCGACGGTGATGGTTACGGTGACGCATGCGACGTCTGCCCCAGTGACCCTGACCCGGACCAGCTCGATACCGACCTGGATGGAATCGGCAATGTTTGCGACTCTGATGACGACGATGATGGTATACTTGTCATAATGTAGTTAATGAGCAGGTCTGTTTCAGAAAATGTATAATTTTCAAGTAGACTCTAACCTTATCATATAAGTAGAGTAATTATTGTAGAAATAAAAACTAATCAGATCTGCTATGTAACATAAAAAACACTTCTTCAAAATCAGCAAAAAATATCAATCCTTTGTGAAAAATTATATTTAACCAATTTCTTTAGGTGTTGCCGATGGTTCTGACAACTGCCCGCTGGTGGCCAATGCGAGCCCAGACAACGGTGACGCTGATGGTGATGGTGTTGGGGACGCCTGTGACAATTGTAGAGACATCTCCAACAATGCACAGACTGACTCCAATGACAATATGTACGGAGATGCCTGTGATGCTATTGGGGCCATCAACATTGATGAGTAAGTTGGTTTTGCTGTATGAGTCATATAAAACATGTCATATCACTTTTTAAAATCAACGAAAATTATTTTGCACAAGTTAAAAAAAAACACAAAGAAGAGAATTAACAGGTATTTGAAAAAAATATGTTAATGGCTTAAATTTTATTAAAAGAAAAACATTCTAGGATATGTGCCTATAGAGGTAAAGATATAAGGCAATAAACAAGATGTTGTGCTTTACAGAGATGGGGATGGAATTATTGACCGCTATGACAATTGTCCAGCCTACATGAATAGTGACCAGTCAGATATTGATGGAGATTCTATAGGTATGCTTCTCTTTTAATTTATTCTGCCTTGATTAAACAAAAACCAACAACAACATATTTTATGTTGTTTAAACATTTGTGTTGCACTTCTATTTTTTAAAGTCATAGTTGTTTTTGATGTGTTTGCACTAATAATTATCAATGTCATGACAAAACTCATGCCTACAGGGGACCTGTGTGATGATGACATGGATGGTGATGGTGTCAACAACGACGTCGACAACTGCCCCTACTTCTCTAACGCTGATCAGACGGATGTTGATGGTAACAACGTTGGTGACATATGTGAGACTGACTCCGATGGTGACGGCGTAGCTGACAAAAACGACACCTGCCCTTTCAACCCTGCTATCTCGCTGACATCGTTCAAGTCCGGGTACATCACAGTGGACTTTGACCCCACGCTGGTTACCACGGCACCAAGATGGCTGGTGAAGAATAACGGGGGAGAGATCCTGCAGATGGAGTATACTGGCATGCCTACCATGCTCATAGGTATGTAAAAATGATTATATCACACTGAGGCAAAAGTGCAGTATCTGCTTCCATAACTTAATTCAGTTAGAGACCTTTTGCACTTTAGTTGTTCAAATGTTTTGGGATCATATTTAATTGAAGGTATGTTTATATTTATTTCAAATATGTTTAGTGGGACCATTTTTGTTTTAACAGTTTTGTATCTCTTCCAAGGTGCCCAAATTGTCTATGGATGGTGAATGTGTAACATCTTGTTCCCCAGGGAAGCAGACGTATGGTGCCATTGAGTACAAGGGCACTTGGTATGTCACTGAGCCGACTGCTGATAAGTACGTGGGGGCGGTGTTTGGTTACCAGAACAACCGCAAGTTCTACTCGGTGATGTGGAAGGGCCGTCACTATAACTACAAAGAGGAGGGCAACTCGACATACAAGGGTGGCATCCAGGGAGTGCAGCTTAAGGTAACGGAGTTGTGAGGACATTTAGCCTAGAATCAGACTGAAATTAATCTTGGACTTTTACTGTGCTTTGATCATTTTTACTTATGATGTATGTGAGAGAACATGAAATTGTGGCATTTTTGTACACTCAATATTATGTCTAATGCCTTATCAAATAAAATTTATCAATGTGCATCAGATCTTATCATAATGCATATGTTTTTGCTTAAATATGGTGCATTTCAACAGCCATGTTTTATTTCCCACATTTCCAGCTGTTCAACTCCAATATTGGACCCAGTTCTGCCTATGCCGAAGCTCTGTGGCACAGCTATGACACGACTGGAGTGTCGGAACTTCTGTGGCAGGACCCAGCACTGCAAGGCTGGGAAGCACAGACAGCCTACCAGTGGTACATCACACACGCTCCCACCACTGGCTACATCAAGTAGGCTCAGTTATTTTATTGCCTCTATTTTGAAATGGCGGAATTCAGTGTTGCAACTGTCTGTTTGCTTAGTGAATTTTTAACAAATCTTGGCGTAAAATTTGCATGATGTCACACTGTTGCAGATTGTTGATAATTCAATAAATCAAATTTAGTTATAGTTTGGATAACCTATTGTAAAATATAACAAAACATGGTTGTTGTCAATAGGGCATATCACTTATTCCTTAAGACATGTACATTTTTGTCTACATGAAATATCTATAGACATTCCTCATTACCGACTGTTGTTGTTTGCTGCAGCATCAAGGTGTACCAGGGGCCAGACCTGGTCGTGGACTCCGGCGCCCTCTACGACAGCACCATCACAGGCGGCCACGTCGGCGTCTTCCAGTTCGGGGAGTCTCCTGTCATCTGGTCCAACCTGCGGGTGGAGTGTCTCGAACACATGAACCAGGGCCTGTACTTTGATGGTGTTGACGACTATGTGGAGCTCAATGATGCACTCACACTGGGGCTGGAATACAGGTACTGTGCTCATACCAGCTTCCAACATGGTAGCTTTCTGAAAGATTATTGAATTTGTTGAAAGGTTGGTTTTTATAAAAGTATTCTAAAAGAAAATTGATAAACAAGAATTTAAGGCATCTTTTAGGGCTAAAATTGGAACTCGTAATGTTTTACTTGTAAAATTACTGGGTGTGCAATGAATATTTTCATAAAGCATTATTCGTTGATTTGTTTCAGTTTCTCGCTGGAGGCCTGGCTGTCGCTAGACTCGGGCTACACAGCTGGTCCCTACCCTGTCATCTGTACAGCAGATTCGTTCATCTGTCTGTCTGTGGAGGGGGGAAATGTTGTTGGTCGCTATGGTGACTATAATGTCACCTCGGCAACAAGCCTTACTGCGGGCACCTGGCACAATGTTATCCTGCGATACAGGATCGAATGTAAGTGAAAGTGAAATATGGCTCTTTTGCGTTTGCAATTTTAAGTAGAAAAGATCTATCAAAACTAGACAACAAAAAGAAACTTGTGTTAGGATGTCTTGAATGATATGTTCTTTATTTCAGCTGAAGAGCTGTCAGTTTTCATTGATGGTGTTAACGAAGGCTTCACCACAGATGCTGTGAAGTACAACTTGGTATGATGAGTTTTTTTCTGTTGTAACACTATTCTTTGCCTTACTGTATCATCTAATCAGCAATGTGAAATTAACTTAATTTTGTATACCATCTTTCACAAGTAAAGCAGTCAGTTTGTCCAAGACTTGGTTTGAAGTCATTATAAGCATGTTTTTTACGCCTTTTTGATAAAGCTCTTTTTTCTCTTGTTTGTTACGCCACAAAACCATTTTATTAAAATGTCTGCTTGTTATAGGTTAAATTTTAGGGACGATACATGTACCATAGTTTTATTCACAAAGTATTAGTTCAACATAATTAAAAACTCAATATGCAATTAAGTTTTTTGCTTAATTGTATGAAAGACAAGTGTGAAATTATATATCGATATGTATTGGTTGATTTCTGTATCAATAGTGTACTGATAGTAACTGTATCGCCCCAGCTCTATTCAAATTATAATAGATTTGCATGCACAAGGTTTGCAGAGGTATAACAAAAATTGCTTATATACCGTTTTAACTTTCAGACGGAGGTTTCCATCACTGGCAACCTGACCGTGTACATTGGCTACGATTCCACAAACTTCCTACGGGGAACCATTGATGAGGTACGTTTTTTTACATCTTTAACGTACATGTGTAGTCTTGAAAAATTGAGTTTAAAAATAAATGTACATGTAAAGCATAGAGTAGAATGAGAAACTGTAATGTATACTTCGTTTATAAACAAAATGCTGGGGTAAAAAGCTAAATGTTCTGTGACCTATATTATCAGTAACATATAACATTTAAATTGTTTGAAGTACATGTAATCTGATTCGCTGTTTATGAAGAAACTGTTCCCTAATGTTGTCACACCACATGTTCCTCCAGGTGCGTATCTACAACGAGGGTATCGAGGATGCCGAGATCACAGAGCACGTGGGTCTCGTCACGGTGGAGCGGCCCGTCAGCAAGGCCTATGGTACCCTGCACTTCCGCATGGAGGACTCCATAGCCTCAACATCCCTGCTGAACTCAGGGAGACTTGCAGGGCACAAGGCTGACAGGATTGGAGGAACATTTGTCACTGTAAGTGATGCTGGTTTTATAATTACTAAAGTAATTTAATGCGTTCATCTTCCTTTTAAAACACTTATTGAAAAGCTAAAAATATAATTGTCAACTGAATGTATTTGTGTGACCATATAATGCGAAAAAGATCTACATGTATTATGTTTTGTGTTAATTTAAAACTATTTTATTGAAAAACAATTAATCAATATTGTCATTTATCCATGCAGTATTTGTGCAACAAAATGTTTTCATTCTCTTTCAGAGCTATCAGCAGTTCCCACAGTTCCAGATTTCACATCCAAACAACAAATAATTCACCTGCCAGTGTCCTACAACAAATAATTTTACAGCCCACCAGGGACAGTGCTGTTGAAA